>Ga0209094_1000494_pt1 | contig 28935 bp, 25 predicted proteins | sample COGITO_mtgs_1004_2_FD_184790 | JGI IMG/M metagenome (GOLD analysis project Ga0209094, IMG submission 184790) | Pelagic marine microbial communities from North Sea - COGITO_mtgs_100430 (SPAdes) (version 2) | ecosystem: Environmental > Aquatic > Marine > Epipelagic ... | reverse complement strand
CTCTGCGAAGTCTCCTGACTTCTCAGTACATAAAAAAAATCCAAAAAAAAAGTCCCGCAAATTGCGGGACTTTTTTACAGTTTAATGGTTTTGCCATTTTCATTTTTAAAATGAAATTCCAGATATGTGTAAGCATCTCTTGGCATTACTTTAACCCATTTTTTATGTTCAAAATACCATTTCGAACGTATGGATGGGAAGCCTTTTGTAATAAAGGCTGCTATAAAAGGGTGTGTGTTTAAAGTCACTTTTTTATAGCCTTTTTTCATAATTTGGTCCAGCTGGTGATTAATTTTATCAATCAGAACAATTGGTGCTTCCACTTCAGCGCCATTAGTACCATTAGGATTCGCTTCCTTGGTCTTAATGTTCATTTCTGGTCGAACACGTTGTCTTGTGATTTGAATTAACCCAAACTTGCTTGGAGGTAATATTTTGTGTTTGGCTCTATCGTCTTTCATCTCATCTCTAAGATGATCGAAGAGTTTTTTGCGATTCTCTGCTCTGTTCATGTCAATAAAATCCACTACAATAATACCGCCCATATCACGCAATCTAAATTGGCGTGCGAGTTCGGTTGCAGCAAGGATATTGACTTCTAAAGCAGTCGCTTCTTGGTTTCTTTCTTTACTTGAACGGTTTCCGCTATTGACATCTACCACGTGAAGGGCTTCTGTGTGCTCTATAATTAAATAGGCACCACGCGCCATTGAAACGGTTTTTCCAAATGAAGTTTTGATTTGTCTTTCGATCCCAAATTTTTCAAAAATGGGTGTTTTTGGATTGTGATACTTCACAATCGCCTCTTTGTGAGGTGCAATTTCATGAACATAATCTTTAATTTGATTAAAAAGCAAATCGTCATCGACCGTAATACCTGTAAAGGTATCATTGAAAATGTCTCTAAGAATAGAGGACGCTTTATTCATTTCACCGAGTACTTTACTTGGTGTATGGGCGCGCGGTATCGCTTTACAAATAGATTCCCATTTTGTGTATAAGTCTTGAAGGTCTTTATCGAGTTCTGCAACTTTTTTATCCGTAGCTACAGTGCGTATGATGACTCCAAATCCTTTGGGAGTAATGCTTCTTACAAGGCGCTTTAGGCGTTCTTTTTCGGATCTACTTTCAATTTTTTGAGAAATTGAGATGCGATCTGAAAACGGAACAAGTACCAAATAGCGGCCAGCAAGTGAAATTTCGGAACTAATTCTAGGTCCCTTTGTTGAGATTGGTTCTTTTGCAATTTGAACCAAAATAGATTGGTTTGACTTTATAATTTCGTCAATACTACCATCTTTTTTAATGTCTTCTTCAAAAGTAAAGTTTTTTAAAGAGTAATCTTTTAATTTACCTGTGCTTACACGTTTCATGAATTTCATCAATGTTGGAAGCTTAGGCCCTAAATCATGGTAATGCAAAAATGCATCTTTATGATACCCTACATTTACAAATGCAGCGTTGAGACCCGGAACAGACTTTCTTACTTTGGCTAAAAACACATCGCCAACAGAAAATTTGCTATTATCTTCGTCATTTTGAAATTCAACTAGTTTTCCATCTTTTAATAAGGCAAAATCAACATTGTCTGAATTGGATCGAATTATTAATTCTTTATTCATAGTGTTAATTTGTATCCATACACGAATGTACAGATGGATTATAAAATATTTTTCTTGATTCATTCCCGCAGATTACTGCAGGAGTATAACCTTAGGTATTTTAAACACAACTAAGTGTGTTTCAATACTAAGGTTTGACAGGATTTAATCCAGTAAATTCATGTATTCAGCAAGGTGTAACTGAATTTTAGCACGAATTTGATATCAAAGAACGTTCTGATAATAACCCGAAAAAGTAGCTGTGCTACTTTTTCAAATTACTTCTTCTTGTGACGGTTAGCGCGACGTCTTTTTTTACGCTTATGCGTTGCTACCTTATGTCTTTTACGTTTTTTACCGCTTGGCATAAATGAGATTTTTTAAAATTAGTTTATAAATAATTAGTTTACTTTAACCTTCGATTTTACACCTTCAATAAATACTTTTGAAGGCTTAAACGCAGGTATGTTGTGTGCTGGTATTTTGATTGAAGTATTTTTAGAAATATTTCTCCCAATTTTTTCAGCTCTAGTCTTGATAATGAAACTTCCAAATCCTCTTAAATAAACATTTTCTCCAGTCTCTAACGATCCTTTAACTTCGCTCATAAAAGATTCAACAGTTGCCAATACATCTCCTTTTTCAATTCCTAAATCGTTGGAAATTTTAGCTACAATTTCAGCTTTAGTCATTTTTATTTTATTTAAAATTAATATTTTTTAATAGGCTTGCAAATATATGTATTTTATATTCAATATTTCAAGCCTAAAGAATTAAAATTAAATATATTAAAAGATTATTTTTGCCATTCAACCAATTTCAAAATGAATTTTCACTCAACACTAACTAACTGGTATTCAGTAAACAAAAGGAATCTGCCTTGGCGCACCTCTAAGAATCCGTATAATATCTGGTTGTCAGAGATTATTTTACAGCAAACACAGATCAAACAAGGGCAACCTTATTATGAAGCTTTTTTAGCAAATTACCCGTCTGTGCAGGCACTTGCAGCCGCTTCTGAAACAGCGGTTTTAAACCTGTGGCAAGGGCTGGGCTATTATTCCCGTGCTCGAAACTTGCACTTTACAGCCAAACACATTGCAGAAAATTTAAATGGTGAATTCCCAAAAGACTATAAGTCGCTTCTTGAACTAAAAGGCGTTGGCGATTACACAGCCAGTGCCATCGCTTCCATCTGTTATGAAGAATCCGTAGCTGTCGTCGATGGAAATGTGTACCGCGTTTTGGCTCGGTATTTTGGGATTGACACTCCTATTAATAGTACGGAAGGCATCAAACAGTTTAAAACATTAGCAGAGTCCTTATTGCCTTTATCTAATTTTGGAGATTATAACCAAGCGATTATGGAGTTTGGGTCGCGACAGTGCAAACCCCAATCGCCCAACTGTGATATCTGTCCGCTGGCATCGACTTGCAAAGCTTATGCTACGGGATCTATTAAAGTATTGCCAGTTAAACTCAAAAAAACGAAAGTCACTAAAAAGTATTTTAATTTTTTAGTGATGGATTCCGACGATCACAAAACTTATCTGGAACAACGTACGGAAAAAGGAATTTGGCAACAACTGTATCAATTTCCCCTCATTGAAACCCCCACTGCGGTGTCTAAAGAAGAGCTTTTGCCCTACCTTGAAGTATCAGACAAAATTAAGATGCCTTACAAAAATATCACACTTTTTAACACTTCGGATATTATTCACAAACTATCCCATCGTGAATTGCATGTCAAGTTTTGGATTATAAAAACAAAAAACGCTCCTGAAAATGCAATAGCATGGTCTAATATCGCAACCTATCCAGTCCCAGCTGTCATCGAACGGTTTATAAATAATTTTCATATTTAAGTATGAGCTTTTACATTTTTTAGATATCTTTATAACATTAATTTTGTTTCAAATTTATGCACTCAAAAATCAACTATTATGTCAGGAACTTTAAATAAAGTGATGCTTATTGGACATCTTGGAGATGCCGTGAAAATGCATTATTTTGATGATAAAAACTGTGTGGGACGTTTTCCATTGGCGACCAATGAAACCTATACAAACAAGCAAACCAATGAAAAGGTGACCAATACGGAATGGCACAATATTGTGGTCCGAAATAAAGGAGCCGAAATTTGTGAGAAATACCTCAGCAAAGGAGATAAAGTATATATTGAAGGGCGTTTAAAAACAAGAAAATGGCAAGACGACAAAGGAAACGACCGGTATTCGACCGAAATCCAATGTGTTGATTTTACATTTTTGACAGCCAAAAGTGACAATTCATCTTCGGCAACATCCGAAAACCAAACCCCTCAAGCCTCTGCTGCAAAATCCCCTGAAAACAACGAAGAACCAAACGATTTACCATTTTAATTAGTTTATAAAACACACTATAATTGGACCCTGAACCCTCTAGTTTCACCCCTCTTTTTGACAGCACACTAATCACTGGCGTCCTTGGACTACTGGTGCTTTTAATCTGTTCTGCACTTATATCGGGCGCTGAAGTCGCTCTTTTTTCGCTGACACAAAAAGATTTAGATGAGGCAAAAGACAGCAAGTCAAAATCGTTTGAGATTATTATTGAACTCTTAAAACATCCAAAAAAATTATTGGCATCTATATTGGTCGCCAATAACTTCATAAATATCGCCATCGTCATATTGTTTGCCTCTCTAAGCGAAACTTTATTTAGCAGTGTACAATCAGAATTAGATTTAGGATTTTTCAAAATTGACCTCGTTTTCTTTATTGAAGTAATTCTGATTACTTTTTTAATTTTACTGATTGGAGAAATCTTACCCAAAGTATATGCCAACCGAAACAACTTAAAGTTTTCAAAGTTTATGGCCTATCCTTTAAAAGTATTGGATGTGGTCATTTCGCCCATTAGCATTCCGATGCAAAAAGTAACTTTAGGAATTCATAAAAAATTAGGAAGACAAAAATCCAACCTTAATGTCGATTATCTTTCCCAAGCACTGGAGCTTGCTAGTGAAGATGACACTACCCAACAAGAGCAAAAAATTCTACAAGGCATTGTGTCGTTTGGAAATACAGACACCAAACAAGTGATGCGTCCGCGCATCGATATATTTGCTTTGGATCAATCGGTGGACTACAAAAAAATTATTCCGGAAATCGTAAAAAACGGCTATTCTCGTATTCCTGTTTACAATGAAAGTATTGATACGGTTGTCGGAATACTATACGTAAAAGACTTATTACCGCACCTTCAAAAGAAAGAATTTGACTGGACGACCTTAATAAGAGCACCCTTTTTTGTACCTGAAAATAAAAAGCTAGATGATTTGATGGTCGAGTTTCAGGAGAAAAAAATTCACTTGGCCATCGTAGTCGATGAGTATGGCGGAACTTCTGGAGTGGTGTCTTTAGAAGATATCATTGAAGAAATTGTGGGAGATATTAGTGATGAGTTTGACGACGATGATTTGATTTACTCAAAACTCGATGCGCATAATTATGTTTTTGAAGGCAAAACAACACTTAAAGATTTTTATAGAATTATCAAATTGGATGATGAATCTGTTTTTGAAGATGAAAAAGGAGAAGCAGAAACCCTCGCTGGATTTGTGCTTGAAATATCTAAAAGCTTTCCAAAAGTAAACAGTAAAATTGGATTTAAAACCTATACATTTACTGTGGAGGCACTCAACAATAAACGCATCAAACAACTCAAAGTAACACTTAAAAAATAATGAAATCGTTCGCTGTTCTTTTATGTATTTTTATGTGTTTCTCTTGTGATGAAATTCCGGTGCCAAAACCAAAAGCCTTTTTGAGTTTGGATTATCCAAAAGCGGCTTACCATAAAAGCTTGCTGGAGTTGCCTTTTGAATTTGAAAAAAACAAACTTGCCCAGCTGAATGTTTCTAAAAAAAACAACACTCTTGAAGGGATTATTCTTCGCTATCCCGCACTAAAAGCCTCTGTTTTTATCAATTATAAAAAAGTAGATAACAACCTCGAAAAATATATTTCGGACGCAAGGGCAAGGACTCAAAAACACCTTCAAGTGGCGGATGAAATTTCAGAACGGATGTATGAAAACGACCCACAAAATTTATACGGTATGTTTTATGACCTAAAGGGAAATGTAGCGTCACAATCCCAGTTTTATGTAACCGACAGTACAAAGCATTTTATATCTGGAGCGCTTTATTTTGAGACCAAACCCAACTACGATTCCATTTTACCAGCCATCAACTATATTCAAAAGGATATGATGCATCTTATCGAAAGTTTGCGCTGGAAATAAACACTATGCTTCTGAATCTGAACTTATCGGATTCCATCCTTGAGCTGTTAACTGAATTTTAGTTTCGCCACGTGTCACCAAGTTCATTCCGACACTCGGCTCGGTCATATAGCCAATAACCGTTAAGTTTGGATTGGCTTTAATTTTAGGAAAATCTTCTTGCGAAATGGTCATGAGAAGTTCATAATCCTCCCCCCCATTCAGTGCGACAGTCGTGCTGTCCATATTAAACTCTTCACAAGTTGAAATGACCTGCGGGTCTAAAGGGATTTTATCTTCATATAAATCACATCCTACTTCACTTTGTTTGCATAAATGAATGATTTCTGAGGACAAGCCATCGCTAATATCAATCATAGACGTTGGTACTACCTCTAAATCTTTCAAAAGTTTCACGATGTCCTTTCGGGCTTCGGGTTTCAATTGACGTTCTATAATATAGGTGTACCCATCCAAATCTGGTTGATTGTTCGGGTTCACTTTAAAAACTTCTTTTTCACGTTCTAAAACTTGAAGACCTAAATAAGCCCCGCCAAGATCGCCACTCACCACTAATAAATCGTTTGGTTGCGCACCACTTCGTTTGACAACCGTGTCTAAATCAACTTCACCAAGAGCGGTTACAGAAATCATCAAACCTGTTGTAGAAGAGGTGGTATCGCCACCAACTACATCAACGCCATACACCTCAGCGGCTTTGTGAATTCCTTCGTACAATGCATCCAATGCTTCCAAAGAAAACCGATTGGAAACCGCCACAGAAACCGTAATTTGTGTGGCATTTGCATTCATGGCATATACATCAGAAAGATTAACCATCACTGCTTTATACCCCAAATGTTTTAAGGGCATATAACTTAAATCGAAATGAACGCCTTCAACCAATAAATCAGTAGTCAGCACCACCGATTTATTTTTAAAATCTAATATCGCAGCATCATCCCCAATCCCTTTAACAGTGGAACTATTTTTATCGGTAAATCGTTTGGTTAAATGGTCTATTAGTCCAAATTCACCTAAACTACTTAGGGGCGTATTTTCTTGATTTTTATCTTCTATCATGCTGCAAAAATAAGACGCTTTTGGTAAATTTCTTATACAAAAGATACATAATTCAACTGATTTTCATTTATATATAATTTTTTGACGTAAATTACGTTCCCTGAACATACCTAAATCCAATATTATGAAAACTAATTTTTTAAAATTATTGTGCATTTTTATAGGAATTGGACTCGCAACTTCCTGTAATTCCGAACCAACGGGCGCTGTGTCCACAGATGCCGATGGAGATGGAATTATGAATTCTATTGATAATTGCCCTCAAATTGCCAATCCCAATCAAGAAGATGCAGATGGAGACGGCATTGGCGATGCCTGTGATTTGACAGATAGTACAGATACAGATGGCGATACTATCATTGACTCAGAAGACAACTGTCCCGAAGTCGCAAACCTAGACCAACTAGATGCAGATGGCGATGGCATTGGTGATGCTTGCGAACCAATAGATAATACAGATACGGATGGAGACACCATAATTGACTCCGAAGACAACTGTCCCGAAGTCGCAAACCTAGACCAACTCGATTCCGATGGAGATGGTATTGGCGATGTTTGTGACCCATTGGCACCTTGCGATAATGGGATGGCGGACATATACCCTTGCGATGGTTATGACCTTATGAGTTATATGTCTCTAGACGATTTGACTCCCGGTACGGGTGGAGGAAGTCTTTCTGGAAATGACTCTTGGGGCTGGACCGACCCAACAACGAATAAAGAATATGCACTTGTAGGACTCAATTCTCATGCGGCTTTTGTGGACATCAGCAATCCCATTGCTCCTATACTTGTAGGGATCCTTCCCACGGCAACCGTGAATAGCTTGTGGAGAGATATCAAAGTGTATCAAAATCATGCCTTTATTGTAAGTGAAGCTTCTGGGCATGGCATGCAGGTTTTTGATTTGACTCGTTTACGATCTGTTACAAACGCACCCGAAACGTTTACTGCCGACACCCATTTTACAGAATTTGGGAGTGCCCATAATATTTTTATTAACGAGACTTCTGGATATGCCTATGTCGTAGGAACAAGTCGTGGTGGCCCTTTTTCTGGAGGTGCCTTATTTATAAACATCCAAAACCCAACTTCGCCCGTTTCTGAAGGCGGCTTTGCTGCTGGTGGCTATTCTCACGATGTTCAGGTGATTACCTATACGGGACCAGACAGCGACCACACTGGAAAAGAAATATTAGTTGGCAGTAACGAAAATGAAATTGTAATTGCGGATGTTTCAGATAAAGCAAATCCAACAATTTTATCAACCATTACATATTCTAATACTCACTACACCCACCAAGGATGGTTTACAGAAGATTTGAGGTATTTTATTGTAGGTGACGAACTTGATGAACAGAGAGTTGGGAATAATACCCGAACTTTAGTGTTTGATTTATCAGACTTAGACACTCCTCTTTATGACTTTGATTATTTAGGTCCTACACTTGCCATCGATCATAACGGCTACACCAAAGGAAATGAATACTTTTTGGCCAATTATCGAGCAGGCGTTCGAATCCTTGATGTGTCTCAAATAGGAAGTGATGCCCTAACTGAAATTGGGTTTTTTGACACCTATCCAGAAAGTGACAGTGCTGCATTTAACGGCGTTTGGAATGTATATCCCTATTTTACAAGTGGAAACATTATTATTAGTGATATTGATAGAGGCCTGTTTATCATTAAAAAAAGTAATTAATCTCCATGTATAAAAAATCTTTATACCATTTACTAGGTGTGTTTTTTATAACTTCATGTTTAATAAACTGCTCTGAAGACAATGACAACTCGACTCCTCAAAAGTCGGGCGTAGAGATCGATTTTATAACAAGCTTAGGCGGTTCAAAAAATGAAAGTGCTCAAGCCGTTATCAAAACAACGGACGGCGGTTACGCCATTTTAGGGCACGCCCAAAGTATGGACGGAGATATTACTAATAAATCCAACGAATCTTATGATTATTGGCTCCTAAAATATGATGCTGCAAATCAATTACAGTGGCAAAAAACATACGGAGGAAGCGATGACGATCGGGGTGCTGATTTAATTCAAACTTCAGATGGCGGTTATGCCGTGATTGGAAAAAGTAAAAGCAGTGATCTAGATGTTTCTGAAAACACAGGCTTTGAGGATTTTTGGGTTTCGAAACTGGACAGCAGTGGCTCCATTTCTTGGGAATACACTTTTGGATTTGCAGGAAGTGACTCCCCCTATTCTATCATTCAAACCAATGACAATGGTTACTTATTGACGGGCGTTTTGGATGTCTCCGCTTCCAATGGCCAAGGCGATCGAAACTCGATTGTCAGTCGGCATGCAGGAGGCGATTATTGGGCGATTAAATTAAACGCAAGTGGCGTCAAACAATGGAGCAACTACTATGGCGGAAGCTATACCGACACGGCCTACGACGCCATTCAAACCGAAGATGGTGGTTATATTATTATTGGCTCTTCGGATAGTGATGATGTGGATATCTCAAACAACCGAGGAACTTATGATTTTTGGGCGATTAAAATCTCTGACACTGGCGCCTTAGTTTGGGAGAAATCTTTTGGAGGCAGTGAAATTGATGAAGCGCATGCCATCAGTCAAACAACAGATGGAAACTATCTAATCGTCGGAGATACCAGAAGTAACGATTTGGACATTTCTCAGAGCAATGGCGCGGCGGATTTATGGGTCATTAAAATCACCCCCGAAGGCACTTTGCTTTGGGAAAAAACATTGGGCGGTAGTAATTTTGATGTGGGACGGTCCATTTCAAAAACACAAGACAACGGTTTTTTGATTTCTGGAAGTTCACGAAGTACCGATGGAAACCTCACAACCAACAAAGGACAAAATGACGCTTGGGTCGTAAAGATCAATAGCAGTGGCGACTTAGAATGGCAAAAAACAATTGGCGGCAGTGAAGTCGATTTTTTTTATGACGCGACTGAACTCAACGATCAAACAATTGTGGCTGTTGGAGACTCTAGTAGTTCCAACGAAGATATTTCTGAAAACAACGGGTTTACTGACCTCTTAATACTCAAATTAAAATGAAACAACTCTACACTTTATTAACTCTTAGCTTACTGATTTTATTTGGATGCAGCTCTGACTCCGATGACGTTGTTGCTCCTGTAAATACAACTCTGACCTTTTCTCATTATTGGGATGAAACCCAAATAACGAATTCCGATTTTAATACGTTAAATTTTACAAATGCTCACGGCGAACTTTTAAGCATTGAACGCTTGCGCTATTTAATTTCAGATATTACATTCACCAAAACAGATGGGCAAACCATTTTATTAGAAGGCTACAACCTAGTGGATGTCACCAATCAAACAAACCTGTCTTTTACCCCCAATCAAAAAATTGCTCAAGGAACTTACAGCAACGTCTCTTTTGTATTTGGACTGATTAATGAAAAAAACACAGATGGTGCTTACAACGATTTGAATACTGCATCTTGGAATGTTCCTTCGTTGTTAGGCGGCGGTTACCACTATATGCAATTAGATGGAAAATTTATAACTTCGAATAATGTAACCCAAGGATATAATTACCACGCCATCCGAGCGAATGACAATGCCGGACCCAATCCAACCTTTCCACAAGACACCTTTTTTCGAGTGGACTTAGGGGCGATTACGGTTGCGGCGGATATAGAAATCAACGTTGCAATGCATATTGAAGAATGGTTCAAAAACCCGTATTCATGGGATCTTAACGTATATAATCAAATGCTAATGCCAAATTCTGCGGCTCAAATTTTGATGCATGAAAATGGGCAAAGTGTATTTACTTTGAAAGGTATTAACTAGATAGAAATGACACATAAAACATCTTATTTTTATATATTTATGTTTGCCTTGTGTGTCGCATCCTGCAACGAAGACTCCGAAAAGCCTTATGTCAATGTGCCTACGGCGAGTCCACTACAAATTCCTCAATTATTTCAAGACCTCATCCTAGATCCTGTGATTCCGTCAAACAACCCACAAACAGAAGAGGGAATCTCTTTAGGGAAAAAACTGTTTTTCGACCCCATTTTATCCGCAGACAACACCCTAGCATGTGCCGGTTGTCACAGTACGACCAACGCATTTACCGATGAGACCCGCTTTAGCGATGGAATTGACGGGCTGTTTGGAAACCGAAACTCCATGCCTTTATTTAATTTAGCGTGGAATTATGACAATAAATTCTTTTGGGACGGACGCGAATCTGGACTTGAAAACCAAGCGTTTGAACCTGTTACCAATCCGATCGAAATGCACACCACTTGGGCGGCTGTCACAGAAAAACTACAACAACATTCAGAATATCCTGAACTATTTAATGCGGCATTTGGCACAGCGACTGTTGACTCTGTTTTGGTTTCTAAAGCCATCGCTCAGTTTGAGAGAACACTCATTTCGGCGAATTCAAAATTTGACAAACACCTCTTAGGAACCGCCTCCTTAACTCCTGAAGAAACGAATGGGTTTAACATCTTTATGGACGAATCAAAAGGCGATTGCTTTCATTGCCACGGCAGTGATAATAATCCACTTTGGACGGATAATAAGTTTCACAATAATGGTTTAGATACTGCATTTTCAGATCTCGGATTTGGAACTGTGACTGGAGACCCTGCTGACAATGGTAAATTCAGATCTCCTTCCTTAAGAAATCTTGCTTTTACAGCGCCTTATATGCACGATGGTAGATTTGAAACGCTTGAAGATGTCATCAATCATTACAGTGAAGGCTTGCAAGATTCTCCTACCATTGACCCCTTGATGAAAAAAGTAGATCAAGGAGGCGTGCAACTCAGCCCTCAAGAAAAAGCCGATTTGAAGGCATTTCTTTTAAGCTTATCGGACCTAGATTTCATAAATAACCCGAGCTTTTCAAATCCATAGGCTAATCCTATAAACCCATCTATTAATATAATGTAAGGATGCATGGAAATCCCCTCTGTATGTTGTATATTTGTGCCCTATTTAGAAAGTATCTATATAAGCGTTATGATAAAAGTATCTGAAACAGCAAAAAGTAAAGTCTTGCAATTAATGCAAGATGACGGATTTGATCCTACCAATGACTATGTCCGAGTGGGTGTTAAAAGTGGGGGATGCTCAGGGTTATCTTATGATTTGAAATTTGACAAATCTCAGATTGAAGGTGATAAATTATTTGAAGACAACGGTGTGAAAATCGTGGTTGATACGAAGAGTTTTTTGTATCTAATTGGAACAACTTTAGAATATTCTGGTGGCCTAAACGGTGCTGGATTTGTGTTTAATAACCCCAATGCAAACCGTACTTGTGGGTGTGGAGAATCTTTTTCTTTATAGTATAATTTTATAAGTGGTATGAGTAAGTACACCGAAGATGATTTAAGAGAAGAATTAAAAACCAAAGAATACGAATATGGTTTTTATACAGATATAGATTCTGAAACCTTTCCTATTGGTTTGGATGAATCCATTGTGAGAGCCATTTCAAAAAAGAAAGAAGAGCCGGAATGGATGACCGAATGGCGTTTAGAAGCTTTCAAAGTTTGGAAAACTATGGAAGAGCCAGACTGGGCGAATGTAAAATATAAAAAGCCAGATTTTCAGGCGATTGCTTATTATTCTGCACCAGCCTCTATCGATCCAAATAAAACCCTCGACGATGTCGATCCAGACTTATTGGCAATGTATAAAAAGTTAGGAATTTCGATTGATGAACAGAAGAAGATGAACAATGTCGCTATGGATATTGTTGTTGACTCTGTGTCTGTTGCGACCACATTTAAAAAGACGCTTGGTGAGAAAGGTATCATTTTTATGAGTATTTCTGAAGCCATCAAAGAACATCCAGAACTCGTTAAAAAATACATGGGAACCGTGGTTCCAACAACTGACAATTACTATGCGGCCTTAAACAGTGCTGTGTTTAGTGATGGTAGTTTTTGCTACATTCCTAAAGGTGTTAGATGTCCAATGGAACTCTCTACCTATTTTAGAATTAATCAAGGAGGTACAGGTCAATTTGAACGCACCCTGTTGATTGCAGATGAAGGAAGTTATGTAAGTTACCTCGAAGGTTGTACGGCTCCAAGTAGAGACGAAAACCAATTGCACGCCGCCGTTGTAGAACTGATTGCTATGGATGCTGCTGAAATTAAATACTCCACCGTTCAAAACTGGTACCCTGGAAATGCCGAAGGTGTTGGAGGGGTTTATAATTTTGTAACCAAACGTGGGATCTGTGAAAAAGACGCCAAAATTTCTTGGACACAAGTTGAAACCGGAAGTGCTGTGACTTGGAAATACCCTTCATGCATCTTGAAAGGTGATAATTCTGTAGGGGAATTTTATTCCATCGCGGTGACCAATAATTACCAGCAAGCGGATACAGGAACCAAAATGATTCACTTGGGAAAAAACACAAAATCAACCATCATTAGTAAAGGTATTTCCGCAGGGAAATCGCAAAATAGTTACAGAGGATTGGTTCAAATAAGTTCGAGAGCAGACAATGCTCGGAATTTTTCTCAATGTGATAGTTTGTTAATGGGGAATGAATGTGGCGCACACACTTTTCCATATATCGAAGTTAAAAACAAATCAGCTCAAATAGAGCATGAAGCGACCACAAGTAAAATTGGGGAAGATCAAATATTTTATTGTAATCAAAGAGGGATCGAAACCGAAAAGGCCATTGCACTCATTGTGAATGGATTTAGCAAAGAAGTCCTCAATAAACTCCCTATGGAATTTGCCGTGGAAGCTCAAAAATTACTAGAAATAAGTCTCGAAGGCTCCGTAGGATAAAATTTAAACTATGAAAAATCTATTAATGTTCGTTTTTGTAATCACCGTTTTAGGATGCAAAAACAATTCGAAAACCACAACTGAAACGACTGATGACACTACAATCATTAAAGGGAATTACATCTATTTTGAGGATGCCGCCGTCTTGCAAAATGACGTCGAAATTTATGGTGTGTTTTTAAATGATTTAGCAAAAGAATTAAATGAAAAAGCAGCCCCTCTTAAAACCAACGAAACCGACATGGTGAATGTGGAAGTGAGAGGCATTATATCTTCAAAAGAAGACCCTAAAATTTTATGGGAAAAGAAATTAGAAATTGTTGAAATTATCAGCATTTCTGCAGCAAAAGAAACAGAGAATATATTAAAATTAGGCACAGAATAACTATGTTAAAAATAATCGATTTACATGCAAACATTGACGATAAGTCAATTCTTAAAGGCATCAATCTAGAAATAAAACCAGGTGAGGTTCATGCAATTATGGGGCCTAACGGTTCTGGTAAAAGCACCTTGGCTGCTGTCGTCGCTGGAAAAGAAGAATACGAAGTTGAAAAAGGAAAAATTACTTTTGAGGATCAAGATATTGACGAACTTTCTGTCGAAGAACGTGCTCACAAAGGCATCTTTTTATCTTTTCAATACCCCGTTGAAATACCTGGCGTAACGGTCACCAACTTCATGAAAACATCGCTCAACGAAATGCGCAAAGCAAAAGGTTTAGAAGATATGCCTGCAAAAGAAATGCTTAAAATGATTCGTGAAAAATCTGAGTTATTAGAAATCGATCGAAAGTTTTTATCGCGTTCTTTAAATCAAGGATTTTCAGGTGGTGAGAAAAAACGAAATGAGATTTTTCAAATGGCGATGTTGGAACCAAAACTAGCCATCCTAGATGAAACCGATTCAGGACTGGATATTGATGCACTTCGCATCGTAGCCAATGGCGTTAACAAACTAAAAACAAAAGATAATGCCGTAGTCGTTATTACGCATTACCAACGTCTGTTGGATTATATCGTACCAGATTTTGTACATGTACTTCACAACGGAAAAATAGTAAAATCTGGAACCAAAGAACTTGCATTTGAATTGGAAGAAAAAGGGTACGACTGGATCAAACAAGAAGCTGAAAATTAAAAGAACGCATTGCCTTTATGGAACTTAAAGAAAAATTAGTATCCTCTTTTATTGCTTTTGAAAATCAGATTTCATTAGACAACACTTTTGTACATGATATTCGCACAGAGGCGATAAAGCGCTTTGAATCTGAAGGCTTCCCTGCCAAGAAAGATGAGGCTTGGAAATACACTTCCTTAGGGAAAGTCTTGAAACAAGATTTTAGTGTGTTTGTAAAAACAGAATTCGCTGTTGAATATAAAGATGTTCAACCCTATTTTATACATGACATTGACAGTTACAAAATTGTATTTGTCGATGGAAAATATGCATCACATCTCTCAGAAACTACACATGAAGGCATCGATATTTGTTTGATGTCTGCTGCTTTCAGCAAGCCTAAATACCGTGTGGTCATCGAAAACTATTTTAATAAAATAGCTGAGAAAGATAGCTTGACATCCTTGAATACTGCGTTTTCAAATGAAGGAGCTTACATTCATATCACTAAAAATAAATTGGTTGAAAAACCAATTCAAATCATTCATTTTTCAACGGGGAGTGAAGCAGCACTTTTGCTTCAACCCAGAAACTTAATTGTGGTAGATGAAAATGCACATGTTCAGATTATAGAACGCCACCAAAGTCTTACAGACAATCCAACATTGACCAACAGTGTCACCGAAATTTTTGCTGCAAAACGTGGAATTGTTGATTATTATAAAGTTCAAAACGACAAAGAAAACGCATCACTCATCGATAGCACTTTTATAGACCAAGCAAGAGAAAGTCATGTTTCGGTACACACCTTTAGTTTTGGAGGAAAATTAACTCGAAATAATTTGAACTTTTATCAAAACGGGGAATACATTGACTCCACTTTAAATGGAGTTACCATTATTGGAAACAAACAACATGTCGATCACAACACGTTGGTACATCATATTGAGCCCAATTGTGAAAGCCATCAAGATTATAAAGGTATTTTTGGCGACAGCTCTACTGGAGTTTTTAATGGAAAAGTACTCGTTAATAGAGAAGCTCAAAAAACAAATGCATTTCAGTCCAACAATAACTTGCTTATCAGTGACAAAGCGAGCATCAACACCAAGCCTCAGCTAGAGATTTTTGCGGATGATGTAAAGTGTTCTCACGGTTGTACGATTGGACAGTTGGATGAAGATGCACTATTTTATTTACGTGCCAGAGGGATTCCTGAAAAAGAAGCCAAGGCCCTTTTGATGTATGCTTTTGCGAATAACGTTTTGGAAAGTGTGAAAATTCCACAACTAAAAAATAGAATAAACGCCTTAATTGCCGAAAAATTAGGAGTTAATATAGGATTTGATTTATAATGAATAACCTAAATTCAAATACCCCTTTTGATGTAGAAACGATTCGAAAGGATTTTCCAATTCTCTCAAGAACCGTTAATGGGAAACCATTAATTTATCTTGATAATGCCGCTACATCACAAACCCCACAACAGGTCATTGATGTCATTGTCGATTATTATTCTAATTACAATTCCAATATTCATAGAGGAGTTCATACCTTAAGTCAGGAAGCAACTGACAAATATGAAGGCGCACGCCACACCATTCAAAAGCATTTTAATGCGGCGCATGCACATGAAATTATTTTTACCTCAGGAACAACCCACAGTATTAATTTAGTGGCCAATGGATTTGCAAGTTTTCTAAACGAAAATGATACCATTCTGGTCTCGGCACTCGAGCACCACAGTAATATTGTACCCTGGCAAATGCTTTGCGAAAAAACCAAGGCCACCTTAAAAGTAATTCCGATGACTTCAGAAGGTGCCTTAGATATGGCTGCTTATGATGACTTGTTACTTTTAAATCCAAAATTGGTATTTGTCAATCATATTTCCAATGCCTTAGGAACCATTAACCCTATTGAGGAAATGATTCAAAAAGCACATTCAGTAGGCGCTGCCATATTGGTTGATGGTGCACAAGCTTGCCCACACATCAAGCCAGATGTACAAGCCTTGGATGTTGATTTTTACGTGACCTCAGGTCATAAAATGTGTGGCCCAACAGGTGTAGGAATGCTGTATGCAAAAGAATCGTGGTTGCATAAATTACCACCTTATCAAGGGGGTGGCGAAATGATTTCTGAAGTGACCTTTGAAAAAACAACCTATGCAGGTCTGCCTCATAAATTTGAAGCGGGAACTCCAAACATTTGTGGAGGCATTGCTTTTGGAGCTGCGATTGACTATATGAATTCGATTGGTTTTGATGCAATTGCCGCTTATGAACACGAACTTTTAGAGTATGCCACTGAAAAATTAAATGCGATTGAAGGCATGCAAATCTATGGTCCAAAAACGGATAAAACCTCGGTTATTTCTTTTAATATAGAGGGCGTTCATGCTTATGACTTAGGTACTATCGTTGATAAACTGGGGATTGCCATTCGTACGGGTCAACACTGTGCGCAACCCATTATGGATTTCTTTAAAGTCTCTGGAACTGCGAGAGCTTCGTTTTGTTTTTATAACACCAAAGAAGAAGTAGACACTTTTGTAGCGGGCGTTAAAAAGGCAGCCATGATGTTGCGTTAGTTTAGGTTTTAGTACATTTATAAAAATAAACACGCTTGAATTTATAAATAAAATATTAAATATTGATTTATGAAACTACTTGTCACTTGTTTTACATTGATCGTTTTTGCAACCAACTGTAATTCAAATAAAAAGGTGCTTACCCAAAATAACGAAAACACTTCAACGCAAAGTCAGGTTACGATTTCTTACAGTGCGAACACCCGTGGATTTTTTCAAGAATTTATTCTAAAAGAAAACAGCCTTATAGAATTCAAAGATCGTGAAAAATTAAACACCATTTCGAGCGATTTAAAAGCAAAGGACTGGAAGGAGTGTTTAAGGTTACTAGATCAAATCGACCTGAAAAACTTACCAAATTTAAAATCCCCAACCAATTACAGACAGTATGATGGTGCTGCATTTGCACAATTAACAGTCATTCAAAAAGGAGACACCATTCAATCGAGTGGCTTTGATCATAAATATCCACCTGTCGAAATAAAGCCATTGGTAGAATACATATTATCTATCTCAGAAAATTAAAATTCCCATTTAAGAATTGTATTTTTGCATTGTAAAACATCCATAACCAAAACTTGATACCCAAGAAAATGATTAAATGGATGTACTATACTTGCACTGAGCCTGCCTATCGGCAGATAGGCGCAGTCGAAGTGTAATCTTTGAAAAACAATAAATATAAACACATGAATATTGAAACGATACAAGCGGATTTAATAGATGAGTTTTCCATGTTTGACGATTGGATGGAGCGGTATGAACACATGATCGATTTGGGAAAATCATTACCTCTCATCGATTCAAAATTCAAAACGGAAGACAATATCATCAAAGGCTGCCAGAGTAAAGTTTGGCTTCATGCCGATTTGGAAAGTGAAAAAGTCGTGTTTTCTGCCGACAGTGATGCCATTATCACAAAAGGCATTGTTGCGATTTTAATACGTGTATTTTCAAACCAAAGTCCTGATACTATCTTAAATACCTCAACCGATTTTATTGACGAAATTGGACTTAAAGAACACTTGTCTCCTACCCGAGCAAACGGATTGGTGAGTATGGTAAAAAAAATAAAAATGTATGCGCTTGCATATCAAACACAAATAGGATTATGAGTACCGAAAAAATTGACGTAAATGCTTTGGGAGAAAAAATAGTACGTGTTATAAAAACCATTTTTGATCCAGAAATTCCGGTAGATATTTATGAATTAGGATTGATTTACGACGTGTTCGTAAATGAAGACTATGAAGTAAAAATCTTGATGACCTTGACCACGCCCAACTGTCCTGTAGCAGAAACCCTTCCTTTGGAAGTAGAGGAAAAAGTTAAATCTTTGGATGCTGTGAAAGATGCGGAAGTCGAAATTACGTTTGACCCACCATGGACACAAGAGTTGATGAGTGAAGAAGCGAAACTTGAACTTGGAATGTTATAGCAATGGCGACTGGTGAAATTGTAAATCGTGTTGCCAACAGTGTACTTATCACTCTTGATTTAGAGGACTATTATCCTAAGGGAGCACGTGTATGTTTTGACATTAAAGACTGGCTTTACGAAGGCTTGGTACTTCGAGAAAAAGAATTCAGGGCGTTTGTAAACACCCATGATTGGTCGGTCTATACAAATCAATTTGTTGCTCTGCATTGCACTTCTGACGCCATCATTCCTGGCTGGGCTTATATGTTGGTTCGACTCAAACTTTCAGGCGTTGCTACGCAAGTTGTGGTGGGTGATTTAGAAGTTTTAGAAACATCCCTATATCAAACGATCATTGAAGATTTAGATCTTGATTTCTGTAAAAATAAGCCTGTTATTATCAAAGGCTGCTCTAACAAACCCGTGCCACAAAATGCTTATCTTTTTCTGATAGATAAATTACAGCCAATCGCAAAATCCATTATGTATGGCGAAGCCTGTTCGTCGGTACCTTTGTTTAAAAAATAAATAAGGATTCTTTTCCTTTAGATTTATCAATTTATTTCAATTTTATATATTTGCACTTAATTTAAAACCCCTATACCTACAATCACATGAAAAAATTTATTTTAGTATTCGCTCTCATTACTCAATTCCACAGTCTGTACGCGCAAGAGGAGCCCACAACGGAAACTACCGAAAAACCCGTTTGGACTAGAGGTGGTAGCTTTACATTTTTATTAAACCAGTCTGCATTTGAAAACTGGGTTGCCGGAGGAGTTAGTAGTATTTCTGGAACTGTTGGCATCAACTATGATATTAATTATCTTAAAGGCGATTGGTCTTGGGACAATAAAATCATTGCGTCTTTTGGAATTACGAAGATTAAAGAGCAAGACATTAAAAAATCGGATGACCGTTTGGAATGGAATTCTGTGTTAGGAAAAAAAGCAAAAGGCTATTGGTTCTACTCTGCATTCGTCAATTTTAAAACACAATTTACAGATGATTTAGACAGTGATACGGAAGGTCCTACCAAGTTTTTATCTCCTGGATATTTACAGATAGGTCCTGGTATGCTTTGGAAAAAAAGCGAAAATTTAAAGGTGAATATCGCCCCTGCCACCACCAAATTAATTGTTGTCGATAAAAACCTTACCCTTCCAGACGCTGCTTATTTTGGCGTGGAAGAAGGAAAAAGCACCCGTTTTGAGTTTGGTGCTTCTGTAGGTGCCTATTATAAATTTGATTTGATGAAAAACATTTCCATGGAAAACACCTTGAATCTTTATTCAAATTATTTGGAAGACCCACAAAATGTCGATCTTGACTATACCATGAATTTAGTCATGAACATTAACAAATACATCTCAACTACTCTGGCATATCAAACCATTTATGATGACAATGCTTTTGAAGGTTTACAAACCCGACAAGTGTTTGGATTGGGAGTCAATTATAATTTCTAAGGAATAATCGCTTCGAAGAGGCTGTCTGGAAAATAGCAAACCTGTCATTCTGAATTTATTTCAGAATCTCCATTAACTGAAATTCAATTTGTTTTAGAATCTGAAACGAGCCTACCTTCGGTAGGTAAACTTGTCTGCCGACAGGCAGGACTGCCTGACGGTAGTCAGATTCAGATTGACAAGAAAAAAACTTTTCAGACCCCTCTTTTACTCTATAATATCTTCATAATCGGGGTACAAGAATCGATTGTAAGGAAAACGTTTCACATGAATTTCACGAACCGTATCGTACACCCGTTTTCTAAAATCTTCTAAGTTCTCTTTGTTGAGTGCAGAAATAAACAGTGAATTTTCACCAATTTTTGACATCCATGTGGACTTCCATTCGTCTAAAGAATAATGAGCTTCGGTACGAACCGCAATCAAATCCGTGTCATCAAAAGGTTCTGCTTCGTAAGCATCAATCTTATTGAACACCATGAGCGTGGGTTTGTCTAACGCATTAATTTCTCCTAAAATCAGGTTGACAGATGCGATATGATCTTCAAAATTGGGATGCGAAATATCCACCACATGCAGGAGCAAATCCGATTCTCGAACCTCATCTAAGGTACTCTTAAACGAATCGACCAATTGCGTGGGCAATTTTCTAATAAACCCAACAGTATCACTCATCAGAAAAGGCAGGTTTTTTACCACCACTTTCCGAACTGTTGTATCCAGGGTTGCAAATAATTTATTTTCTGCAAACACATCCGACTTGCTAATGACATTCATCAACGTCGATTTCCCAACGTTGGTATAGCCCACCAAAGCCACCCGAACCATGGCGCCTCTGTTGCTTCGTTGAACGGACATTTGCTTGTCAATTTTTTTTATCTTAGCTTTTAAAAGGGCAATTTTCTCTCTTACAATACGACGGTCCGTTTCAATTTCCGTTTCCCCTGGTCCGCGCATTCCAATACCTCCTTTTTGACGTTCAAGGTGTGTCCACATTCCTTTTAATCGGGGTAATAAATATTCGCACTGTGCCAATTCTACCTGAGTACGGGCATAACTTGTTTGTGCACGTTGTGCAAAAATATCCAGTATAAGGTTGGTACGGTCTAAGACTTTACAGTTTAATATTTTACTAATATTACGTTCTTGAGCGGACGATAACTCGTCATCAAAAATGGCAGTTCCTACTTTATGCTCCTCTATATAGAGACGCAACTCTTCCATTTTACCCGTTCCAATAAAGGTTTTGGGATTCGGCTTGTCCATTTTTTGAGTGAAACGTCTGAGCACTTCCCCACCAGCTGTATAGGTCAGAAATTCAAGTTCCTCTAAGTATTCTTCGGACTTAGTTTCATCTTGTAATTTTGTAATTACTCCTATTAAAACAGCTTTTTCTAAGCCGATAACTTTTTTCTCAATCATATAAACGTATTGGTCAAAGGTAAAAATTAATAGCTAGACTGAATCATCCAAAATTTAAATATTTAGGGAAGTTCGGAATTCGGTTTTATGTGCTTAATCGATTTTATATGTGTTTAATCGATTTTATTAGATTGAATTAAATGTAACTTAAAAAAAACAACTAACTTCACTGTCTAACCAATTTAACATTATGAAAGATATTACTTACGCATTAGCGGTCTTTTTCTGCACGCTAATTTCTTTTGGTCAATGCGACTACTCACTAAAAATGATTGATTCTTACGGAGATGGATGGAACGGAAACACTATGAATGTTTCGGTTAATGGCGCTCTTGTACTTACTGGAGTAACCATCCCAGCTGGTGGCTCAGAACTCATTTTACCTTTTGCGGTAACCGATGGAGCTGATGTCACTACAGAATGGCTTGGTGGCGGAGGGTTCGCATATGAAACTAGTTATGAAATTCTTGATTCAACAGGAACCTTTGTTTTATCTGGAGCTGAATCTTCTATTACAACTGGCACAATTACGGCATCTTGCCCAAGTTGTGTAGCGCCTACAGCACTTACTGTTGACAGTACTACTGATGTCGGAGCCACAATCTCTTGGACAGCTGAAGCCGGAGATGCAGCATGGCAATATGAATTGGTTCTTACGGGTGAGACTCCTACAGAAACAGGGACTGACACTACAGACAATCCACTAACAATTACAGGCTGTTATGCAAATACTGGCTATGACTTATATATTAGAACCGATTGTGGAGACACCGAAAGTACTTGGGGGATGGTTAGTTTTACAACCCTTCCAGTACCCTTTACGATGCCCGGATGTTTTGATTTTGAAACGGGTGCTTTAGGTGCAAATGCAGGTTTATCGTCCGATATATATTCGGATGCAAGCTTAGACGCTGGAGCGGCGGCCTTTGCTTCCGATTTTGGAATTCTTTTAACTGGTGGTGATTCCGGAACTGGATGGACTGGTGGAAGTTCTGATACCACAGAAACAGAAGCATGGGTTGACAACGTTACACACCAATCGGCAGTGAGTATTACTGTAGATGCAACTGCAGAAACCGTTGTTGTTCTGACTTTTGATTTAAAACAAACCTATAGCTATGGTGCTAAGTACTCTAACTTTAGAGTCACGGCAAATGGCACGCAAATTGGTGGAACTTTAAATCCTACTACAGCAGGTGCAGATTCTTTTGTCAATCAATACTACGATTTAAGTGCCTATGCAGGAACGAGTTTTAATTTAAAACTAGAACACAGTGGTAAATATAACGCAGCTTACTCCGCACCAGGAGATCAATCTCTAATTGACAATATATGTATTACGGCACCAAGTTGTACGCAGCCTAGTGCAGCGACCGCGACCGCTGTTACAGCATCGTCGGCAGATATGAGCTGGACACTAGGTGCTACTGAAACCGCCTGGAATATTGAATATGGTCCTGCTGGATTTACACAAGGAACAGGTACTACAGGTACTGTAACAACGACAGCCTATAACTTAACTGGACTGGATTCCAATACAACCTATCACTTTTATGTGCAAGCAGATTGTGGGGATTCTACAAGTAATTGGGTAGGCCCTGTAGAATTCACGACAAGTCCTGGTTGTGGAGATACGCTTTATGATTCTGGAGGCGCTACTGGAGATTATGCAAGTAATGAATTAACAACCGTCACCATTTACCCTGATACTACAGGAGATCTTGTGACCTTTACCTTCCTAAGTTTTGAAACAGAAGCTAATTGGGATTTCTTAACTGTTTATGATGGACCCGATGTGAGCGCAACTGAAGTAGGTGTATATGACGGTGCCACTGTACCAGACGCCATCACCTCCTCACACCCAACAGGGGCTTTGACTTTTGTGTTTGATAGTGATGGGTCTGCAAATCGTTCTGGATATGAAATTTTAATCTCTTGCTCCCCAGCACCTTCTTGTCTTCAAGTAAGTGATTTGGTGGTGTCAACAGCTACGGGAAGTACCGCTGATATTTCATGGACTGCAAATAATGGAGAAACTGCTTGGGAGTATGTGATACAAGCTCAAGGCACTGGTGAACCAACCACTGCAGGAATTGCAATCACAACAAATCCTTTTACAATTACTGGATTGAACTCTGCAACAGATTATGAAGTATTTGTAAGAGCCATTTGTGACGGTACGGAACCAAGTGATTGGAGAGGCCCTGTAGCGTTCGCAACATCGTATCTTTGTGGAGACACTATGTACGATTCTGGAGGGGCTACTGGAAATTATGCAAGTAATGAATTCACAACCGTCACCGTATATCCTGACAATGCAGGAGATCTTGTGACCTTTACCTTCCTAAGTTTTGAAACAGAAGCTAATTGGGATTTCTTAACTGTTTATGATGGACCCGATGTGAGCGCAACTGAAGTAGGTGTATATGACGGTGCCACTGTACCAGACGCCATCACCTCCTCACACCCAACAGGGGCTTTGACTTTTGTGTTTGATAGTGATGGTTCTGTAAATGATCCTGGATATGAAATTTTAATCTCTTGCTCACCAGCACCTACTTGTCTTCAAGTAAGTGATGTGACCGCTACAAATGCAACAACAACTACAGTAGATCTAGGCTGGACTGCTTACAACTCTGAAGTCCTTTGGAATATAGAGTATGGTCCTGCTGATTTTGTACAAGGCGCAGGAACTACTACTGTAGCAAATTCAAATCCTTTTACATTAACTGGATTAGACAACAACGCTACTTATGATTTTTATGTCCAAGCCGATTGTGGCGATGGAGACACAAGTGCATGGGTAGGTCCTTTGAGCTTTACAACACTTCCGGTTCCCTTTACGATGCCGGGATGTTTTGATTTTGAAGATGGTGTTTTAGGAGCCAATGCAGCTTTATCTTCAGAGATTTATGCGGATGCTAGTTTGGATGCTGGAGCGGCGGCGTTTGCCTCCGATTTTGGAATTCTTTTAACTGGTGGTGATTCCGGAACTGGATGGACTGGTGGAAGTACTAGTACAACAGAAACAGAAGCATGGGTTGAAAACATTACACACCAATCAGCCGTAAATATAACTGTAGATGCAACTGCCGAAACAATTGTTGTTTTGACCTTTGATTTAAAACAAACTTATAGCTATGGTCCCAACTACTCTAACTTTAGAGTGACTGTGGATGGTGCACAAATAGGAGCCACTTTAAATCCAACGACTGAAAGTTCAGATCCATTTGTCAATCAATACTACGATTTAAGTGCTTATGCAGGCACAAGTTTTGATTTAAGACTTGAACACAGTGGGAAATATGACGCAGATTACTCGGCACCAGGAGATCAATCTCTTATTGACAATATTTGTATTACGGCACCCACTTGTACGCAGCCTGGAGCAGCAATTGCAGAAGCGATTACCACTTCATCCGCAGACATTAGCTGGACACTGGGAGATGCTGAAACTGCTTGGAATATTGAATATGGTCCTGTTGGATTTACACAAGGAACAGGGACAACAGATACGACTGTAGCAATGGCTTATGACTTGAGTGGTTTAGAGTCCAATACGACTTATCACTTTTATGTACAAGCAGACTGTGGCAATGGAAACACAAGCAATTGGGTAGGTCCACTGGCCTTCACCACAGCTCCTGGTTGTGGAGATACTCTTTTTGATTCTGGAGGCGCTACTGGAGATTATTCAGGTAATGAATCGATAACTGTCACTATATACCCTGAAACTGCAGGAGATCTTGTGACTTTGACCTTCATCAGTTTTGAAACGGAAGCAAATTGGGATTTCTTTACGGTTTACAATGGACCAGATGCAACCTCAGATGTATTAGGAAGCTTTAGTGGAGCAAATGTTCCAGATCCTGTTTCATCAACAGATGCTACAGGCGCCTTGACTTTTGTGTTTGAAAGTGATGGGTTTGCTAATGATCCTGGATATGAAATTTTAATCTCTTGTGCACCCGCACCAAGTTGTTATCCTCCAACAGCACTGACCATTTCTAATATTTCTGGTTCGACAGCTGATTTTGATTGGACTGGAGCAACAGGAAATAGTTCTTGGGAATATATCATAGTTCCAACAGGCGATCCTGCACCCACTGGAAGTGGGTCTGCAGCAACTGTGACCTCTACACAATTTACAGGCTTGGATTTTGAAACGACCTACGATGTATATGTACGTGCCGATTGTGGTGCAGTAGATGGTTTTTCTACATGGTCTGGACCCGTAACCTTTACAACCACACAACAAACAAATTATACTGTGGACTGTGCATCCGGAGTTCCCGTAAACATAAATTATTGTTATGAAAATAACGACACCATGTTTTGGGTATTCACCTCTACAACTGGATTTCCATTAAAATTAACTTTTAATGCGGGTACAATTGAAGGAAATTACGATGACATTACGATATACGATGGACTTGATAACACAGGAACGGTGTTGTTTAACAACAATACAAACAACATGGATGATCTTGCAGGTCTGGTTATTGAATCGACCTCAACATCCATATATGTAGAAGTAGATTCAGACGGCTCTAGCAGTTGTGATGCAAGTACTTTCTATACCCCGTGGGATTTTGATGTGAGTTGTAAAACCTGTATCACACAAACTGTTTCTTATGATATCATAGGCGACTGTGAAGTCAGTCAAGAATTCTTTATTGAAGTTGATATTTCAGATTTAGGAAGTGCAACATCAGTGGTTGTTTCTGACAACCTCGCAAGTGCAGCTCAGACGGTGACAAGCACAGGCGTCATTACTTTTGGCCCTTACACAGCAGGCTTCAATGTGATAATCTCATCTGTAAATAACGATGATGACTCTTGTCTGGTGAATAGTGGTGCAATGACCTTTTTATGTCCACCACCACCAAACGATTGTTCAATTATATATGCTGGAGAAGACACTACTTTTTGTGAAGGCACCAGTACTAATTTAACAGCCGCTTACCATATTTTAGGACAAGACACTACGGCTTACGAAGTCAATTTACAACAATCGTGTCCAATGCCAGCACTTGAGGGTGGGACGCCAACAAGTGTGGATACTGATGATACTTGGTCTGATATTATTGATTTAGGTTTTGAATTTTGTTTCTTTGGAGAGACTTACAGTCAAATTTTAATAGGATCAAACGGAGTACTTTCTTTTGAATTGGAAAATGCAGGAGGTGGTAATGGATTCAGTTTAGATCCAGGAGACACTTTACCGAACTCTTCTAATTCGACTTTATCAGAAGCAAATATATTTGGAGTTGCTCATGATATTGATCCTTCCGTTTGTGGAGACATCAATTATGTCATATTAGGCGCATCGCCATCAAGACAATTTGTAGTTAACTATTCTGAAGTCTGTCATTTTGGATCTTCTTGTGGGGATAACAAATCAAGCTCACAGATTATTCTTTACGAATCGTCTAACGCGATTGATGTGAATATTTATGACAAACCAACGTGTACGGCTTGGAATGATGGCAACGCTGTTGTTGGAGTTCAAAACGTACCAGGAACAGTTGCATTTACACCGCCTGGAAGAAACACTGGCGTTTGGGATGCTACAGATGAATTTTGGAGATTTACTCCTTCATTAGGAGATCCTGATTTCACAATTGAATGGTTTGATGGCACAACGTCTGTAGGAACTGGTGAAACTGTAACGGTAGCACCTTCTGTAACAACTACGTACACCGCAGCAATTACATATACCCTTTGTACTGGTGGAACAGCTACCATAACAGATGATGTAGAAGTAGGTATTAACCCAACCCCAGAACCAATCGCAACTGAAAGCAACATTTACCGTTGTTCAGGTGAAGAAAGTATTTTGGAGGTAACGGTTACGAATTCGGATGTCTTAGCGACGATGACGTATTATTGGACGTATGATGGCGTTGATGTACAAGCGGGACCTGATAATACCTATACAGTCCCAGCAGATTCAGATCAAACTGGCGAGTATTTTGTTACTGTAATTGATGAAAGAGACTGTTTTGGTGAAACCACCATTACTTTGGTTGCAGGCGTAACACCTCAACTTGAAGAGGATACCATTTTTACAAAATGTATGAATGAGGATACGGATCTTTCTGTAAACGTTCTAAATATGGATCTTTTAGGAAGCGATCTTGAATATGTTTGGTATATTAGCGGAATTGAAGTTCAATCTGGTTCTGACTATACGTACACCCATGTTGCAGGAGAAGCACTCGGAACTGTAACGGTAGTGGTTGTAGATCTTGTAACGACGTGTCAAGCATCCACAACAATTGAAGTCGCTGGCTTTATGAATGCCGACTGTGTGGATATCCCTCAGGGACTTTCTCCAAATGGCGATGGTATGAATGACTGTCTTGTATTAGATCATTTAGAAGCCTCTGATGACATTGTCAAGGCTGAAATCTATAACAGATACGGAGTTAAGGTATTTGAGTTGAATGATTATACAAGCCAATGGTGTGGACAAAATGCGAGTTCTGGAAATTCAGATTCTAACGAGTTGTTACCCGTTGGAACTTATTTCTATGTGATTCAATTTAATTCTGGAAGAGCGCCGATTACAAGCTGGATATACCTAAATTATTAACCAAAATAATAACAAAGAATAATGAAAAATTTAGTAATAATTTTATTTACACTACTGTGTGCCTCTCAGGTGAATGCACAACAGGATCCACAGTACACGCAGTATATGTACAATATGAATATTATCAATCCAGCATATACAGGATCCACCGAAGGCTTAGCCGTTGGAGCCTTGTATCGTAGCCAATGGGTGGGACTCGATGGAGGGCCAGAAACCTTTACATTTAACATCCACTCCCCTGTTGGGAAACGAGTTGGTTTGGGATTGTCTGTAATATCAGATCAAATCGGACCTGTTAAGGAAACCAATGCGTATGTAGATTTCTCTTACACCATTCCAGTCGGAACGGTGACCAAATTAGCATTTGGTGTGAAGGGTGGTTTTACCTTTCATGATATAGGGATTGCAGAAAGTCAAATTACACTGATAGATCAAGGCGATCCGTTTTTTGCAAATGCCATCAACGAAACCACTCCTAACATAGGAGCTGGAGCCTATTTCTATAAGCCAAGCAAGTACTATATTTCGGTATCAATCCCAAACATTTTGAATGGTGTTCATT
>Ga0209094_1000487_pt1 | contig 29160 bp, 24 predicted proteins | sample COGITO_mtgs_1004_2_FD_184790 | JGI IMG/M metagenome (GOLD analysis project Ga0209094, IMG submission 184790) | Pelagic marine microbial communities from North Sea - COGITO_mtgs_100430 (SPAdes) (version 2) | ecosystem: Environmental > Aquatic > Marine > Epipelagic ... | reverse complement strand
CCTTATTTTCTTCTTCTAATTTTTCACATTTAGAGTTTTCCACCATTAATTTAAATGATTCTTGTTTTAATAAATTATATTTATGTATTAATTTAATTTGTGCAATCATCATTTTCTTGACTCTTTCATATTCAGGTGAAGATTTATCTGGTAATTGTTTAAATAAATCAGTTTGGATAACTTCCTCCTCTTGTAATTTTTTCATTCGCTCTTTCGTTTTTATTTCATCTTCTTTTTGTTTTTCAAAATCATCTTTTTCCGATTTCAATTCTTCTTTTTGTTTGTCAATGTCACCAGAGGATCCTAGTAATCTCTCAATAAATGAAGGGCCTCTTGATTGTTCCCCAGGTTGTTCAGGTTTTTCTCCAGGTTGTTCAGGTTTTTCTCCAGGTTGTTCAAGTTTTTCTCCAGGGGGCGGACGTTTTTCTCCAGGTTGTTGTGCAGACCTTATGTTCGACTGTGCAGAGATTGGTCCTTGCTGTGCAGAGATTGGTCCTTGCTGTGCAGAGCGTGGTCCTTGCTGTGCAGAGCTCAGTCCTTGCTGTGCAGACCTTATGTTCGACTGACCAGTGTTTTGATTTGCGCGCCCAGTGTTTTGGTTCGACTGACCAGTGTTTTGATTTGGGCGCCCAGTGTTTTGGTTTTGTCTAGTTTGTTGATTGATTTGTGATTGTAATTGTGTAGATTGGCGCTGAGCAGCCGCTAGGGCTTGTGTATTTTGTGTTGCTATTGCTGTTGCTTGTGCTTGTTTTTGGGCCTCGAGTTCTGCTTTTAGTTTTTTCATTTCAGCAGATTCCGTATTATCTCCATCACCTTTATCTCCGTCACCTTTATCTCCTTTATCTTTATCACTTTTATCTTTGGGATCTGGTTTATCTGATATGGGTGCTCCTAATATTTCTTCATTATTAGATTTTAATAATTGACTAACAAAATTAAAACCTTTTACCAATTCTTGAGCACCCTGATCTTGAGCGACTCCCGAATTTATGGAGTACTTACTTAAATTTTCTAAAAGTTTTTTTTCTTCTTTACTTACTGGTATATTTTTCCAAGAATCATCAACTTTTAAACTTACAGTTGGAGGTTGGTCGGATACCGGTATTCTATCCTTCATTTCGCCTGGGGGTCCGCGATCTGGATCTGATGGGTGTCCACCATATAATAATGAATTAAATATACCACCACCAACAATTTCAGGTATATGTTTAAATGTAAAAGTTAATGGTTTACTAGATAATTTGCCCCTCCCCATCGTTGTGGTGACCCTACTCCTCTCGGTAGGTAGATTTTCTTTTATTTTTTCAAATACACGTTTTAAATTTTCAGTACTTATTTTATTAGGATCATATTTATTAGTTAAATATAAAGGTATATCATTTATTTTTACTAATACACATGAACCATTGGCACATTTACTTCCAACAATATCTTTAAATTGTGGGTCATCGCTTAAACTCTCGTTAAAATAAATATCTAATATATTTGTTGGTGTACCTTCTTGTACTACCCAACTTGCTGATGAACCATATAAATCTATTATGTCTACTAAAGAACCTGATGTTTGGTTATTGGTGTCCAAAATCTCCGGGAGTACCCCCCTTGGTTTTAACTCTAATGTAAATTCATCATCTTTTTGAGGTATATTTGAAACAAGAGTATCAGAATCTGTTCTTTCTAATAGAAATATATTATATTTATCAACCGGTTTTGGTGCTCGTATCCCGTCATCCCCTCCCAGTTCTTCACCCACTTCCTCACCCAAATTTACTTCAGCTTTATTTCTAACAGAAGATTTTAAACGTTTAACTATATCATCTGTTCTCCCTCTAGCTAGTAGGTTTAATTTACTAAATTGACCTAAAACTATATAAGTTATTTCATAACCTTCTTGGGTTATTTCTATTTTTGTATCACCTAGATTTTGAAAATATTGATGTATATTTCCAGGAGTTTCACCTAATACTTTCCATAGTTTGAGTGTAAAATCACTTAATTTTTTAAATTCTTCACCTCCAGGATCTATTTGTTCTCCTGTACCTCGTGCAGATGGTAAATTGTCATAAAGTTTATTTTCTTTTACTAGTCTAATAGTAATATGTCTATCTTTCTTGCTCCATTTCCTCCTGATAATTGAAGTGTTATTAGCAGAAAATCCATCTTTAAATGTTTTATCACCTTCTATAATACTGAGGACTTCCTCAACATTAAAAACTTGAACCATAGTTGCTCTATGAGCATCCATTAATGCTCTATATATATTATATATAAATGGTTTAACCTTTTCTATAGTTGGATTTGATGTTGGTATTGATATTGTCATTAAATACGTCTGTATAGATTGTACTAAATTATCTAAAGTTTCTTTTCCTACCGGTACAGGTAAAGTTTTTGAAAGATCTAAATTGTCACCAGAAACTGTTACTGTTGTTGAAGTTCCTGATGGTGGGGTCGTTTTGGGGGCTGTTGTTGTTGTTGTTGGTGCGTGGGTTTCAGATGATCCTAAATCACCCCAAGTTTCTCCCATTTCACCTAAGCACTTTGTTATTTTAGTAATATCGCCAGTTTGAAAAGCATCAGCAAGTGCATGCTTCATTTTAACCATATCTCTAACTTCTTGTATAATAATAGGGATTTGAGAGTGGATTTTTTCTAGATTTTCATCTGTAATGGGTATATTATCAATATCATATGTACCTTCCAAAAATTTTATTAATACATATTGTTCCAATTGTTCCATAATATTGCCTTTAGTTTCTATTACCAGATGATATATACGTCCCATGAGTATACCGGAGACATCACCCGTCACCAGTTTAAATATCCCCATAAAATTTGTTTTTTGGGTGGTGGTGGCGAGGACGGGAATCTGCGTCAACTCAGTAACCTTGCCTGCTGTCCATGTTCCCTCTTCATCAAGTAGTTTAGATACCCATTCCATCAAAGTGCCACGAACTTTTCGACTCATATCTATGAGTTCCTTAACTTCTGCTTTAAAACCAGTAGCGCGTGTGCCACCCTCGTAACCTTTTAGTTTATTCATAAAGGATTGATCCGGATACCTCAACTTAATAAATAATTCCTGTAAGTAGGAAAACTCTCTAAAATTGACCAACAATTTAAATAAGGTTTTACGTGCAGATGAATTTATTACTGTATCATTAAAAAAAACATCGGGGGTTGCGGCGGTCCCTGGACTCTTCATCATATCGAACAGTTTCCATAGCGCGGATTCAGCGTGCATTAACACTGGTGCAAAAAGACCTCCCCCCTTTACTATCAGGTCCATCTCTTTCCATTCCGTCTCCACGCCAATCCGCCCCCCATCACTCAAAAGTGTCCCGTTTTGAGACCTATGTTCCGCGCCCATTTTCCTTGCTTTTATTAAATCAGTTAGTAGCCTAATTAGATAAAAACCTGAGAGAGGATAATTGGTCATTCCAATAATTTTACCTTTTACAATACCTGCGGATTCGATAAATTCAGTCAGTTTAGTTTTATATGCTTCATTAGAATCTGTCACTTGGTCCTTTGTAACATCCTCTAATAATGTAACTGCCTCTGAACCTCCTCCATATTGATAATAGCTCATTCTATATATTATTATTATAAAAAAAAAATATATTATTAAAATATAAATGAATATTACTTGTGATTGTAAAACTATAACCGCTATAATTATTTTAGCATTAATTTTGTTAATTTTAATGTGGACTTTATTTTATAGAGTTAAAAATAATGTAGATGAAAATAAGTGTGATTGTGATAATTAAAAATTATCCCAATGGTATTTTGTGATAATAAAAAAATATTTAATATTTAAGTATTAAACAATTATAATATTAAATAATGTCAATAAAAGGCAATAAAGGGTTTATAAATCATGGTGCCACCTGCTATTTAAATTCAGCATTACAATGTTTATCACATATAGATATTTTAAGTGATAATGACTTTAAAAATCAAATAATAAAATATAAAAAAAATGAGACCCCATTATTAGATGAATGGTTAAATATACAAAATCAAATGTGGACAGACGAATGTAATAATTCTATAAATTCTAGTAATTTAATACAATTATTTATTGAAAAATGTGAAGATAAAAATATTTATTTTGAATCATTCAGACAAAACGACGCATCTGAATTTTTAAATATTTTTTTAGAATTTATCCATGATGAAATTTCTAGGAAAATACATATAAATATTCAGGGTAATGTAAAGAATACCTTGGATAAATTATATCATAATAATTTAAAAATATATGAAAAACATTTTAAAAGTAATTATTCATATATTATAGAAAATTTTTATTCAAGTTTATTAAGTTTAACTCAGTGTCCTGAATGTAATAATACTACAGATAACCATGAACCATTATCTATAATAACTTTAACTTTAAAAAGTGACTATAATTCATTATATGATTGTATAGATGAATATGTAAAAAAAATATCATTAGATGACGATAATAAATTAAAATGTGAAAAATGTGAAAATTATGTCAACTCAAGTAAAAAAATTGTATTTTGGGACTTAGCACCCGTGTTAATTGTTTTATTGAAAAAATATAATAGTGAAAATGAAATAATATCAAATAAAATTCAGTATCCGACTAAATTGGATATGAATAAATATTGTTTAAATTATAAAGAAAATTCTACAGAATATGAATTGAGTGGATTAATTATACATAATGGTGGAATAAATTCTGGGCATTATTATTCTATATGTAAAAATACATTAGAAAACCAATGGAAAGTTTATAACGATACACAAGTATTTGATATAGATGAAAATAAATTATTTAATAATCATCCTTATTGTTTATTCTACAAACGAGTTCAATAATGTTCTCCATCTGTATATTCATCTTCTCCAATATCTGATCTATTTTCAAAATCTTCAAATAGTTCAATATTTTTATAAATAAATTCTATTAAATCAAGTGAAGTTTTGTTTTTATTAAAAATACTATTTGTAAATCCATATGATATTTCTTTAAAATCTATAAATAAGTCAACAATATCAGAACAATATTTTAAATCAAAATACTCATAATTTTTATTTGAGATTATATCTGAATTATAATTATTTAATATGAAATTATCATATAAAAATATAGAAAAATTTTTAAATAAAGTTCCATTATCTGTATTTGATTTAAAATCTGTATTATTCGTGTCAATAAAAAGTAATAATTTATCAAAAAATTTATTAATCATTTCATTATTATTATTTGCCCAAATAATATCCATTTATATAATTATTTAAATTTATTTATGAAATATTCTATATTATATTTAATATTTTCTAACGAATCATTTGAATTAATATATAGCAATTTACTAGTATTTTTGAATTGTAATTCTCCTTTTTCAGATAAATGATTCATATTTTTGATATGGTCATTATAATTATCTGGATATAATTGTTTTAATCTATTCAATCTAGTTACTACATTAATATTCAGAATAATATAAATCCATTCTCCGTCTTCTTCTAATAAATCTAATTCATTTTGAAATCTTAAATCATCTATAATACAATGTTCTTTTTTATTAGTTTGCTTAATAATATATTTTGCCCATATATCTGGATCAATATCTCTCATTTTATCAGCAATATTAATTAACAAAGTTCTATCTTTTAAATTTCCGTCCATATTAAATAGTTCATGGGCAATATCTTTAATTTTTTTACCAAATGAATATATTTCTAATTCTTTATTTAGAGTTTTTAATAAATTTGCAATAGTTGATTTACCGGAACACATTGGACCAGTAATAGCAAACTTCATTTATTTACTAAATTTAGTTAATTTTAAATATTAATTTAGGTAGCAGGTGCTACCGCTGATGCAACTGTGTTACCACTATTAGTAAATCTAATAAATACATACATTAATCCAGCGATAACTAATATACTAATTGGTTGAAATAAATTATATAATAAATCTATAATATTATCAAATAAGGTCACATCTTTTTTATCTTCATCTTTATAATCTGTTCTCCAACCTTCATATGGAGGTTTTGAGACCAAACTAGAATTATTGGTATTTAATCTAGTAAATAATTCTATAAATAGATAAGAATAGGCAACAATAAATAATATTCCAGATATAGTTCTTACATAGAATTCAATATGTTCTCCATCAGAAGCAAAGTGTCCAGATCTAAATCCATCCAATAATGTAGAGTAACCAAATATTAATATAGTAAATGGTAATATATTATTTAATACATCATGAAAGGTGTCTCTGGCACTTATATTTGTCGCTTTATCTGTTCTGTATCCTTCTCTGAACAAATATAACCATAAGAATTCCACACCCAATGTTAAAATGGTATATAATAATGTCATAATAAATACATGTTGATATTCTAATTGTTGAAATTTTACCAGTATCATTGCAACAAATAAGAACATGGCATATGTGTATCCCATTCTAATTAAATCATTTACAACTAATTTAGTTAATATAGTACCTGAGGCATCGGATGTCGATGGAGACGGAGACGGGGACGGAGACGGGGACGGAGACGGGGACGGAGACGTGGCAGGCGGTGTTGAAGACGTGGCAGGCGGTGTTGAAGGTGTGGCGGGTGGTGTTGAAGGTGGTGGAGGTGGGGGCGGGACCGGGGTGGATACGGGTTTGCTGCTCGAGGGTGACGCGGGTGTTCCTGGTTGACCTTCCATTAAAATCATTTATATAATTATAATATAAAAAAAATATAAAATATATTATAATTATAAAAATGAAAAAAACAAATATTAGAATTAATAATAATTTTTTAATTAAAAAAAATGATCAATATTTTTTATCTGATATTACTAATCAAGATCAGTGGATAAATACAGATAACCTTGTTAACCATAAAGGTAAAAACGTTACAAGCAAATTGCAAGAATTAAAAGAACAATATAAAATTAATTATAGCGTTAATTTCATTACAGAACAATCGGGTGGATGAGGTCTCCGACCAATTTTAAAACAAAACGGAGGATGAGGCGGCGGAGGTGGTACCTCCTCAACTATAATGATTGGTCAAAAAGGAGGAGGATGACAATTCCAAAAAAACTAAAATTATTAATAATCTCTTATATATTTTACCATATGATATAAATATTTTAAATTTGAATTATTCAAATATTCAAATATAATATTATTGAAAGTGTAAATATAACTATATAAAGAATTATAAATAATAAAATTAAAAAATGAAACTACTAATTCAAACTGATAATGAATATCTTAAATCATTATATACAAATCATCAACATTATAATCCAGGTGATAGTGGATTAGATCTATTTTGTCCAGAAGATATAATTATTGGACCGGGTGAAACAATGAAAATAGATTTACAAATTCAATGTGAAGCATTACATGATAATATTGAAAATAATAATGTATCATATTATTTATATCCAAGGTCATCAATTATTAAAACTCCACTACGTTTAGCAAATTCGGTTGGAATTATTGATGCAGGATATCGTGGTAATATTATTGCTTGTGTTGATAATATTAAAAACTATGAATTTAAGATAGAAAAAGGAAGTCGATTATTTCAGATATGCGGACCCACATTAGAACCCATTGAAATTCGAGTAATAAATGAATTATCTAATTCGCAGAGAGGTTCTGGAGGATTCGGTAGTACCGGTTAAATAAATTTGAAATTTGATTTTATAAATATTTATTATTAAGAATAAAATATAAGATATAAAAATAAAATAAAGATATAAAAATAAAGATATAAAAATAAAATAAAGATATAAAACATGGACAAAAATTCTTCAAATGTAAACAAAAAGACGATTAAGGGTTTAAATAAAATGTATGAACAACTCAATATCTTGGAATGTATTCGTAGTGAAATGAGATATTTTAATTATGATGGGAATGATGAAATAATCGATGAAAATATCTTTAAAATGAAGGAACTTTTGGACAATATGTATGAACTATCAATTAAAAAGAAATGTGGTTGGACTGTATTTAAGCCTCACAATATTGAGCAACCCGATACACCTCCTCCTAATACCCCTGAAAATAGAGTTAGATCTTCTATGACTACTCCTCCTGGTGCTCCTAGAAAAAATATCATAAATGAAATTATTGATTATGAGTCGGAAGGCAGTGGTTCTAATGCTTCTGATAATATGTCTATTGTATCTAATGAAAATAATGACTCTGTCACAGATACATCAGATGATGACTATATTGATATTAATGATGAAGAAGAATCATCTGAAGAAGAATATTCATATAGTGGAGAAACCAATGATGAAGAGTCTCCTTATCGCGTACATGTCACTCTTCCTTGTGAAGATACGTCCGATTATACAGGTACAAGTGATACCAGTTCTGCTCGAAATTGTCCATATTGTGCATGAGGAGTTTAATTAATTTCATTAATACAGTCTACAATATTAGTTTCTTTAGTAGGAACCCATTTATTAAATTCTTTATTTAAATAACATTCAACATTAACATCTTTTTTTACATCTGTTAAATCTTTTAACCATTTAGATGTTTTAATATTTAGAATAGAAGCATAACTATGTTTAATTAATGAACTTTTTGTTTCATTATTTAGATACAATTCATATATATCAGGTTTCAGTGATTTAATAATTCTAAATGAAATATTATTTGATTTCCTATAGTTGATTTTTTTATAGTCATGATCATTAAAGAAATATAATATTTTCGCATATGTACTTTTCAATGGAATAAAGTAAAATCCTCTTACTCTATAATTTAAATTAGGAATAAAATCATTAATAATATTATCAATATCACAATAATCAAAATATTTTTTAATCATAATTGGACAAATATTACAAAATGAATCATCAATATATTTATTTGTAAAAATTTCATTTACAATATTCATTCTTTCAATAATTTGTTTATTGAAAATTGACGAACCATTATGAGAATATATATCTCCAATTAATAAGAACCATTCATCCTCATTATTTTTTAATAATTCAGTTTCAAATAGAGTGCCATTAAAGATATCTTCATTAAATCTATAGTGGACAAGGAATATCTTAGGATAATCATATCCATCTTTAATTTTTTTGTCAATAAGAAAACAATAATTTACATCATTAATTTGAGTACAATATAATAAATATGGGGAACCAATTGTTTTTAAACATACGATATGTGGATTATTAAAATTTTTTAGGAATTGTTGATTAAACATTTTAGCGTATCTTGTTTTATATGTAATATTTGTTTTATTAAACATATCATCTAGAATATGTTTTTTTAGTTCATTATTAGTTACATTATCAATTTCTTTGCTACAGAAACTAGTTTTAGTAAGTGATTTAGAATCCATTTATATTTATTATATAATTATCTTTAATATTTATCAAATTTAAAATGCTATATTTAAAAATATAATGACTTTAAATATCAATGAACAATATTTATTGTAGAAATTGTGGAAGAAGAGGTCACAAATTTAAAGAATGTTTATACCCTAGATTAAGTTATGGGGTAGCACTATTAAATGATAATAATGAAATAGTTATGATTGAAAGAAAAGATTCCATATCATATATTGAATTTGTAAGAGGTAAATATAATTTAGAAAATCCTGGATATATTCAATTATTATTCAATAGAATGAGTGCATTGGAGAAAGAAGTTTTATTAAATAATAAATTTAGTACTTTATGGAACAATTTATGGTATAGTAATATAAGTTCTGAAAAAGATTATATTAGAAGTTTTTATAAATTTAAGGATTTAGATCTGCGCAGATTTGTAAGTAATTCAACTATGAATTATTTAAATAATGAATGGGAAATCCCAAAAGGTCGTCGTAATTTAAATGAAACAGATTTACAATGTGCCAAAAGAGAATTTGAAGAAGAAACTAATATTTCACCGAATCAATATACTTTATTAAAAATCGAACCATTCAGTGAAGAGTATACAGGTTCTAATAATACAGTTTACAAAAATATTTATTATGTTGGGAAAATAAAGGATAATAATTATAATTTATTTATTAATAAAAAGAATAAAGATCAGATATCCGAAGTTAGTGCAATAAGATGGTTCACAAGAAATGAGTGCTTAATAAGAATAAGAGATTACAGTAATTATAAACTAAAAGTTGTCGAAGAGATATTTAATTTTATATATAGTAATAAAAATAAAATTATTTTATAATATATATATTAATAATGTCTGGTTTAGATTTAGTCAAAATATTAGATCTAAATGATCTAAATGAGTGGAATAAGAAAACTAGGGATCACAAAAGTACCGAACCGCTCCGGTTCCGACAGGATAAATTTACCAAAGGCGAAGAACACGACTGTATAAAATCTATATCTTGGAAATCATTAGATAAAATTAATAAGAGAGGTGATTATATAAATAAATTAAATGAAATTAAAACAAATCCCAAATATGAATCATTTATTCAATTATATTTTCATGCCGGAGACATCATACAATTTCAAAAATATGGTTTACTAAATTCTAGATTATTATCTTATCCGCGAAAATCAAAAATAGCAACTTCGAAAAATCATATGCGGTCGTATAATGGATATAATTTAGATACAACTTACCATACATTTTTATATTTATTTAAAAAAGTTAAGAAAGGAATATATGTATCTATTAAAGATAATAAATTACAAACATATTTACCATTTAGTAATCATGGGTATATAAATAATTGGGCGAATGTATTAAGAGGTTTGAATCCCGCCGATACAGTAGAAAGTTTAGAAGATAAATATTATAATGTATCGGACGCCGAATTTTGGTATGCTAATAATTGTTTTTTTACTACGACTAAATTAAAATTTACATCAGATGATGGTAAGGGGAAGGGGAAGGGTCAGGGAAAAGGTGGGGGCGGAGGTAATAAAGGCAAAGGGAATAAAGGTAAAGGTAATAAAGACAAAGGCAATAAAGGTAAAGGTAATAAAGACAAAGGCAATAAAGGCAAAGGTGATAAAGGAAAAGGTAACAAAGGCAAAGGTGATAAAGGAAAAGGTAATAAAGGCAAAGGCAAAGGTGATAAAGGAAAAGGCGAATCCAAAGAATATTTACAAGAAGGTGATAAAACAGAAGTACCCTTTAAATATTTCTTAAAAAATTTTCTAGATGAGATGAATGAAAAAGGTAAAAGAATTAATGATATGGATTTCTTTTTTTCGCCAAGGGATTTCCCTGTATTTAGAAAGGGTTGGAAAGAACCCTATGATAAGTTATTAGGTAATAAGGTTTTAGAAAAGGAATACCACCATGAAACTTATACGCCGATATTATCACAATGTACTAATACTGACTTTAATGATATACCAATACCTACTCAAGATGATATGATGAGAATCACAGACGATATTTATCCAGATGATTGTAAAAACAATCATTCAAATGAACAAAAGTTTGAAATGGATTGGAGTAAAAAAATAAATAAGGCAGTATTTCGTGGTTCAGCTACCGGGTGTGGTATTACTGTTGGCACTAATATGAGATTGAAATCAGCATATTTTTCAGCATCGTATCAAGCGAACGGTAAAGATATATTAGATGCTAAATTAACATCCTGGAATGCTAAACCAAAAGCCGATGCCAAACTCGATACTTTTGATAAAATAAAGTTAAATAAGCAAGGTCAATTTGAATGCGAAGGTGGTATTCGTATTGATGCTGGGGATCACAATTTTATGAAATTAGAAGAACAATCTAAGCATAAATATATATTAAATATTGATGGACATGTAAAAGCATTTAGATTAGGTAATGAATTAAGAATGGGTTCTGTTGTACTATTAGTAGATTCTCCATATAAATTATGGTTTCAAGATAAATTAAAACGTACTGATACTGAAAAAGGAAAAATAGGTGACTATGTCCCTATTAAAGATGATTTAGAAGATTTAGAAAAACAAATAAATTGGTGTATTGAAAATGATGACAAATGTGAAAAGATTGCTCAGAATTCTTTAGATTTTTATAATAAATATTTATCCAAAGAAGGTATGTATGATTATTTTTATAAACTATTAAATGATTTAAGTAAAATAAGGAAGAATCCTACTGTAAAAAAGATAACTGATAGGAAATTGAATATTTGCGTGGCATATAGAGATCCAGGTGGTGGATATAGAAAAAGACAATTAGATATCTTTAAAGAGCAAATGACTTTGATATTTGATGGGAGAATTGATTATCATATTTATATTATAGAACAAGAAAGTGATAGAAAAAATTATGATGAATTACCAAAAGAACTTAAACAAAAAAATTCTAAAATGGCAAAATTCAATCTGGGTATTTTAAAAAATATAGGTTTTATAAAGGCGCGTGAAAATAGTTCTAAAAAATCACATTATATATTATCTGATGTAGATTTATTACCAAGTAATGAATTATTAAATGATTATTTAAGATATCCTGAATCAGGATCAGGATCGCGGGATGGACCTATACATTTAGGAAATAAAGGAACCAGATATCTAGGCAATTCTGATAGTTTTTTGGGTGGCGTATTATCTGTAAATTATGACGATTTTATAAAATCAAATGGATATCCAAATGATTTCTGGGGATGGGGTGGTGAAGATGATGCTTTAAAGAAAAGATTTGATATAAATAATATAAAAATACAAAGACCCAAAGGTTCCGTGATAGATTTGGAAGAATTAAGTTTGGATGAAAAATTATCAGATTTAAAGCAAAATGAATCAAAAGAATATCTAAAAAGAGAAAAATTAACCAGGGATAAAGAGTGGTGGAATACGAATGGATTAAATAGTTTGGATGAATTATATAAAATTATATCTGAAGAACAATATGGTGGTTCTAAAAATATATCTCATTATAAAGTTTATTTAAAAGCAGGTGATGAAGAATTATCTGATAAACCTGTGGTAATACCGCCGCCCAAAGAAGACTATAAACCTCTTTTAGAAGGTCTGTATGAGGAATATAGAGAATGTCAAATAAATATTAATAGTGATATTGATGTACAAAAAAACAAAAAAAAAATAAAACAAATACGCATCGAGATAGATAATAGAGATTTAGATGATGTTCAATTAGAAGAGTTGAAGGGAAGAGATTACTTATCATATCCAGATTATAATAATCCAAGTTTTGTTGAACATATATCACAAAAAGCAGAATTCAATTTAAATAAAATAACATTAAATAAAGATAATCAATGTGATAATGATGAGTTTGAATTAGCAAACCACCAAAGATTATTAAAAAATTTTATAAATAATAATACACCATACAAAAGTTTATTATTATTCCATGGGGTTGGAGTTGGTAAAACATGTTCAGGTGTGACTATTAGTGAATCATTCAGAGATATTTATGTAAGGGATAATAAAAAAATAATAATCGTAAGGAAGGGTGGATTGAGTCAAGGGTGGAAGGATACAATATATGAACCTGAAAAAGGTGACAATCAGTGCGCTGGGCAAGAATTTATAGATACAATAAATATAGGAGATAATTTTAATACCAGAGATAGCAAAACTATAAAAAGAGAACAAAATAAATTAATTAATAAATATTATGAATTTTATCAATATGGTACATTTTCTAGTAAAATAAAAGATATTTTGGGTGGTGCAAAATCACCGGAAGAAATAAAATACAAAGTTAATAGATATTTTTCAAATAGATTATTAATTGTAGATGAATATCATAATTTGAGAGAGAATGAAAGTGATTTACCTGAAGAAGACGAAGGTGGGAACAAGGACAAAGGAAAGGGTAGCATCGAAGCAAAACGTGCTTTACTAAATTTAAAAAATGTTATAAAATATTCAACAAATTTAAGAATAATATTTTTAACTGCCACTCCAATGTTTAATAATGCAACAGAAATATTTTTATTATTAAACCTTATGTTATTGAATGATAATAGGCCAACAATGAAAGGGACTGAATATATTAATAAGGAGGGATTAATAACAAAAGAAGGTAAAACAATGATTAATAAAAAATGTCGAGGATATATTTCATATTTAAGAGGAGAGAACCCTATAAATTTCCCTATAAGGTTATATCCAAATGATGAATTGACTATTAAACCAGACAAGGCACCTCTATTAGATCTATTTAGCAGGCGTATAGAGCAACCATTGAAATTTTTGATAACTTATAAAAATAAATTGAAAGGTCGTCAAGCAGAAACTTATAAAAAATATCTGGATATATTTATAGGTACAAAAGATTTAGATGGTGATGGGGAATTAAAAGTAGGTATTAATAAGCAATTACCACAAATATGTAATATTGCTTATCCATCAAAAGATTCTAAAAATGTTGGAAAAGATGGATTCAAGGGGATATTTACAAAATCAGGTAAATCTTTTAAATATAAAAAAGACCACGAACAGATATTAAAAGGGGACGACCTAGGTGAGGTATCAATTAAAATAAAAAACATATTAAAAAATATAAAATCATCCGAAGGCATCATATTTGTATATACAGGATATATATGGTCAGGAGCAGTACCATTAGGTATAGCACTTGAACATATAGGTTTTAATAAATTTAATGGTAAAAATTTATTAGATAGTAAGCATAAAGATGAACCGTTAAATTATGACATGGAATCAAAAAGTAAGTTAAAAGAAGGGAGTGATTTTAAAATGGCAAATTATATTATATTAAGTGGGAATGATATAGCCTCTGGTGATAATGACAATGAATTAAAAATATTAAAATCAGAAGATAATAAAAATGGTGAAAAAATAAAAGTTGTTATTGGTTCTTCGATAACTGGTGAAGGTATCGATTTCAAAAATATTAGGGAGATACATATAATGGAACCATGGTACCATTTAAATAAATTAGAACAGATCGTAGGTAGAGGTATTAGATTTTGTTCTCATTCGATGTTAGAGAAATCTAAACATAATGTTACAGTATTTTTACATTCGGCGGTATATAATGATCAAGAGACTATAGATCATTATAATTATAGACTAGGTGAAAGGAAATCTGTTGAAATCGGAAATATAGAAATGATACTTAAAAGGAATGCATTAGATTGCTATTTATTCAAGGATGGTAATGTAATTAAAAAGTCTGATGTAACACCTATGAAAATATTAAACTCAAAAGGTAAGGAATCTACTGAAGAAGTATATGATAAAAAATATACTAAAATATGTTCTTTTCAGAATACATGTGATTATGAATGTATAAATGTAGATACTAAATATTTGGACAACTTAGATGAGACTGACTTAAATTATGATACATTTAATTTAGACAATTTTGATGATATGATAAAAATTATTTTAAATTATATAAGTGAATTATTTCAAAAGAAAAATTATTTTCCATTAAATGAAATAATAGAACATATACAATATTATAAAAATATTAATAAATTTATTATTTATAATTCATTAAAAGATATAATAGATAATAAAAAAACAATATTTGATATTAATAAAAATAAAGGTTATATAATTAGTAGAGGTGATTATTATATATTTCAACCATTATTTAATAATGATGAGAGTATTCCTATGTTTTATAGAAATACTATGTTAAAAAATAAAACTTCTATTAATATTAAAGGTATCACTTCAGTTGTCGTAGAAGAATCTTCTAATAGTGGACCTGTAGAAAGTGATGCTCAAAATGTTTTAGATGAATTATTTAAAGATTATGAAGAATTTATAAAACCATATTACCCAAAAGGGAAAGACAAAGAAGTAATAAATGTATTAAATGATTATGATTTATTAGAACCAAACGACAAAAAATTTAAAACTATATATTGTGGATATTTATTAGATAAATTACCATATAATAAAAGAAAAGTTTATATTGAATTTTTATTAAATAATGGTAAACCTTCTAATGATATATCAGATGAAAATATGGACAAAGATGAAATAAATACAATAGCATATCATTATTTTTCGCATAATTTTATTTATAAAAAAGGTATTAAAAAAGTATTATTTGAATTTAAAGGAGAACCTGCAGGATATTTTATATCTGTTGAATCTATTGTGGTCAAAATCAAACATAATGATGTAGATATGGCTGAAAAAATAGGTAAATCATTAGAATATTATAGAAAAGATGGTGAAGAATATACAAAAATCGATATTATAAAATCAGACGTTGTGCTAAAAACATATAAAACATGGATGCATAGCTATTGGGACGTAAAATTAAAACCCGCTGCTAAATTTATACAAGAACCTGGATTAGGGAAGCAACCCGCTAGTATTAAAAAACAGGAATTGACAGGATTTATTATAGATAATTTAGATGATAATATATTCCCTAAAATCCCACAAAATAAAGATATATTAAATAAAAAATCCATTAAGGACTTATTTATATTATTAGAAATAATGTTCAGAATAAAAGATATAGATTCAAAAGATATTAGATATTTTTTACCATTTGATTTAATATATCATAAATTAAAATAAATTTGATATTTAAAATATAATAAAATTATATATATATATTAATGTTGGTATCCGAACAAATATTTAATGATACAATTTCACTATTATCGTCTGATTTAAATAAGGACATTGACAATATTATTTTAAATAAATTAACAAAAAAATATGCGGGATTATGTAAAGATAATAGTTACATATTAAATAACTCTATTAATATATTAAAAAGATCATTGGGACGTATTGAGACTAATGATAATATTAATTATATAAAATATGATATTTCATATAAATGTAATACTTTATCTCCTCAAAAAACTAATATAATAGATTGTTATGTAAATAATGTTAATAAAATGGGTATAATTGCTTATATAAAAATAGATGATGAATATAGAATTTCAGATGATAATTTCGATAACAGTCCATTAATTATTATAATACCAAATGATATAATTAATGAAGGCAATATAAATATTAATGATATAAATATTGAACAAAAATTACAAATAGAAATATTAGGTACAAGAATTAAATACCGCAATGAAAAAATCCAAGTTGTAGGTAAAATAATAGAAAAAATTTAATATTTATATTATGGAAGATAAAAAAAAATTTATATATACAAATATAAATAAAATTAAATATCATAATGAAATAATTAATTATATAAAAAATAATGATATAAAATATACAGAGAATACTAATGGTTTTTTTGTTAATATAAGTTTAATAGATGAACATATTAATAATATTTATAATATATTACAGTATATTATATTTAATAATAATGAAAATAATGAAATGGACTACAAAAAACAAGAACTAATTGAAGATAACAAAATTATCAAAAAAATAATCCAAAAATTAAAATATAATATAGAATTGACAGAATTTTCAAAAGAAGATCAAGATAAAATAATATTATCTAAAAAATATAAATTTGATAATTAAAGATAATTTTATTTAAAATATAAAATGGAAATATTTAATGATTTAAAAAACAAAAACTGTAATTATTCATCTAAAATTGAATCAAATAAATATACTCAATCTAATTGGGCAGGCGGCGATAACGAACAATCTGTAATGAAAGATACATCTAATCATATAATGGAAACTGTTAAAAATGAATCACTTCAAACTGCTCTTGACGAACAAATATTGAAAAGTGTTAAAAATGAATCACTTCAACATGCTGTTGATAATGAATGCGTCAAATATACAAAACAAGTAATGATTAAAAAATATAAAACTTTATATGAATTAATTTTATCAATTAAAGACCACAATTATACAATATTAGAAGAGAACGAAAAAGATAAATATGTATCCGAACAAAAAATGTTATTATGTTCTAAAGTGGATGATGAATATGAAACTTATAATTTCAATAAAAGAATTTTATCGAAATCATTAATATGTTCTAATTTACAAAAAAATAAAGATAATCTATTATCATTAATATTATTTTATAATGATTATTTTAATATTAATTTAATAATATGTCATGATAATAAATTTTATAAAACTGGATTAAAGAATTATGATAATATTTATATTAAATATACTAAATATGGTTGGGTCATTATTAATATAAATGTAGATAATATTGAATATGAAAATATATTAGATTTTAAATATGGTATTGAATTAGATCTGAAAACTAATTTTATATATAATCAATATCTCAAAGCAATATCTAATTACAAATCAGATGAATTAATTAATATTTCTAAAGAATTGAATATTGATTTATTAAAAGTTGATGGAAAGAAAAAAATAAAAAAAGATTTATATGAAGAAATCAATATTCTCAAATTATATAATTAGATATAAATTTAAATCTAAGTTATATTATAAAACATGGACGCAATAGAAAATGACATCACAGCAATTGAGCAAAGGATCGCAGCGATCGTGGGGAATATAGAACAGTGGACTGCTGAGGTAGTAGAATTAAATCGCACAAAACCAACCGTCCCCGGTCCTGGTCAAAATGCGGTCAAGCGCCAACAATTGGTTATAGTGAAGAGAATTACGAGAGAAAGAAAACGGTTACCGGCATTGCAAGATCAACTGGGTCAATCAGAGGAAATACTATTATCATTAATGGCTGGTGAGATCGCTGCCGAGGGTCGTACTACACAACAGTTAGCAGATGAAGCTGCTAAATTACAACGCAATGCTAGTATCGACCCTGCAGTGAATCCATATTTTTATAGCAGAAACGAAGCCAAACCAGAGCATGCCGCAGTTGCTCACAAACGAGCGTCCATGCGTGCAAGAGGTAAAAATCCAGGCCCATGGACCTCCTCGTTAGATTCGCATAACATGCGAAGCGCGGGGCAGGAAGAAGGTGCTGACCCTGCATTAATACGCGATACGGCTGAAAGAGCAGCAGCAGCACATGGTCAGAAAAAGAAGACCCGCGGTAAGAAAGGAAACCGTAGCAAAATGAAGAAATCTAAAAGAGGTAAAAGTACATCAAGACGCAGACGCTAAATTGTTTTTTTTTAATACTATACTAAATTTAAAATTATATATGGAAATCTTATCAAAAAAATAAAGATGTCCTTGATTACTTTAATACAGCAATATCTAATTATGATAATAATATTGAACTAGAAGTTATATTTGGTTCATTTCCTAGAAATAAAAAAAAAATAGAAAAAAAACAAATTAAATTATAAATAAAATCTAAGTTATATTATAAAAACATGTCCTCCCAGCAAAAGTTAGAAAATCAGATTACTGAACACGCCGACAAGATTGCAAGGATAAGAGAAGAAATGAACAAGCACCGAGCAAAAATTCACGAATTGCAATCCAAAAAACCTGACACCCCTGGACCCGCCCGCGCTGAGATAGAGAGACAGCAGCAGTTACTACAGAGAAAATGGATAAGGGAGCATGATCGCTTGCCAAATTTGTACGTAGAACTGGGTAGAATGGAAGAAGCACACTTAGCTGCAGAGTGCGGCGAGTTGCCATCTCAATTCCTTCATGAAAACCCAACCACTCAAGCTATAGTTGACGCGACGGCTGAATTATCGCGCAATGTTAGTGCAGATCCTAATCTAAATCCATATTGGTATAGCAGAAACGAAACCACCCCAGAATCTGGCGGGGTGCTCAAACCAGAGAACGTTGCAGTTGCTCACAAACGAGCGTCCATGCGGGCGAGAGGTAAAAATCCGGGTCCATGGACCTCCTCGTTAGATGCGCATAATATGCGAAGCGCGGAGCAGGAAGAAGGTGCTGACTCTATATTAATAGGTGTGGAGGCAGAAAGAGTCGCAGCGGCGCGTGGGTCTAAAAAGAAGAGACGCGGTAAGAAAGGAAACCGTAGCAAAATGAAGAAATCTAAAAGAGGTAAAAGTACATCAAGACGCATACGCTAATTTCTTTTTTTTATTACTATTTGTAAATTTGAATATTTAAAATTATAAATATATTAATATATTATATATGGAAATCTTATCAAAAAATAAAGATGTCCTTGATTACTTTAATACAGCAATATCTAATGATGATAATAATATTGAACTAGAAGTTATATTTGGTTCATTTCCTAGAAATAACCCTGTCAATAAACTAATATTTAAAAAATTATTAGATAAATTAAAAACCGATTTAGGGGAACCTATATCTATATCTACAAATTTAGATATTAGAACTAAATTCGGTAGTAATGTATCTAATACAAGATGTAGTATATTAGATCTGGAATCTATAAAAAAATATTGTATTACAAATTCATTAGAAAATCTATCTGAATCTTCTGTAATAATTATACAAAAAGAAGATTATAAAGATAGTACTATCAAAAATAGTAGAATAGTTAATGAAGAATATAATTATAGAATTAATTTAAAATCTGAAACTAATATTGATTATGATCTTAAACAAATTAAAAGATATAATATTGATCATAATACTAAATTAAAACATTATAGATACAAAAAAAGATATAGTTTTATTACTAATGATAAATTATTTAGAATAGATTTATCTGTAGTAAAATCTACACAATATGATAAAAATAAATCTACTTATAAATATGCCAAAACATTTAAAGAAGCAAATATTTTAAATAATCCTGAGGAATATGAGTTAGAAATAGAATATATAGGTTCTACTGAAACTAAAGATAATGGAGTTTATTATATTAATGATTTCTATAATAAATTAACATCTAATATAGTTAATCCTGTATCAATCTCGGGTACTGTATCCAATCCGTTAACAATAGATATTAAATTACCCATACAACCTGAAGATACACCTGAATTATCTTTAATGCCGGATATTATAACAGATTTACCAATCATTTTACCAGAATTAAAAGATAAATTAATGGGAAAAAATGTTAAAATAAAAGATACATATGACAAAAAAGAAATTGAAATACCCGAAAGTGATATATTAACTATTGTTAAATATAGTAAAAATTATCTCAGAAAAGGTAAATATGTCCAATTACAAATACCATCTAATTCAAAAAAAATATGGGTGCCATTAACAGAGATATATAGTGATCACTTTAATATAGATGACATAATATCGGGTGCATATTCTGATATAAAATCAGGTGGCGGTAAAACTGATGAGGATGATAAGAAATTATCATTCAAAGTAGAAAAAAGAGACTTATTATCAGAAAAATGTATTGAATTACTTAATAACCATATTAGATATTTATTAGAGATTATTCATGATACTAAATTAATTTTATCAAAATCAAAAAAAGATACTATTATAAAAAGATATAAATTAATTAGTAACCAAACTAAATATTATACTAATTTTGTAGCTCCTCAACCTATTACATTAAATTATGAAAATTTATTATTATCAAACGATATAAATATTTTGAAAGGATATGCTGTAACTGAAAAAGCAGATGGCATTCGCTGTTTATTATTCATAACTGAAAATACAGGATATTTAATAAGTTCTAAAATGGAAATTATACCTACCGGATTAAAATTTCCATCTATAGAAGGAGAATGGTTATTAGATGGTGAATATATTACTAAAAATAAGGATGGTGGTAATTTAGATATTAATTTATATATGATATTTGATATATATAATAGTGGTACACCCAAAGGTACCAACCCAATTCATATGTATAAATGGATGGATACAGATGATAAGAAACCATCTAGATTAAATGCATTAAATAGATTTAGAGATTTGATACAAGATGAAATAAGAGATGATATTTACCATATAAGAATCGGTATTAAAGAATATGAATATGGTTCTGAAAATATAGTAGATCACGAAGAAGACCCCGAGAAGGCTGAATCTCAATTTAAATTAATATTCCAAAAATGTAAAAAAATATTAGATAAAACTGATAGTTTTGAATATTATATTGATGGATTAATATTAATGCCCACATATTTAGGTGTAAAAGGAACTAAATTAATTCCAGCACCCAGTTATATAGGCGGTAGATGGGAATACAATTTTAAATGGAAACCACCTGAAGAAAATACTATAGATTTAAAAGTATCTACTGAAAAATTATCACAAGGTTCTAAACTAGATAAAGTATATACTTTTAATGATGAAGATGGTATATTAAAAACATATAAAAAATTAAATATAATTAATGGTTATAATGAAGAAGAAGATTTAGGTTTAGATTTCTGTATGAAATTATTATCAGGTGATAAACCTTCTAAAGAAAAAACCAAAATATTCAGTCCACCCGGATCTAAAGAAAATGTAGGCGTAACAAACATAATATTAGAAGATAATAAAATGTTATGTTTAAAAAATGGCGAGGAAATCAAAGATGGTGATATTGTTGAAATGAGATATAATAAAGATGGATTGAATGGTATGGTTTGGGAATTATTAAGATTGAGAAATGATAAAACCGAACCTAATTATAAAACTACAGCAGATAATGTTTGGAAAACGATAAATACTCCAATTAAAAGTGGTCTTATATCTGGTATAGAACAATATAATGCAAACAAAATAAAAGAAAACGCTATGTCAACGGGTGATACAGGATATTATATATCTAATAATAGGACTCCCGAAACAAATATTTTAACTAAATTACATAATTATATAAAAACTTCATTTATTAATGGTATATGTTCTACATTTAAAAAAAATATTCAATATATGGATTTATCTTGTGGCAGAGGAGGTGATGTAGATAGATATGTAAATCCTAGTAATAAAATTAAATTTATATTCGGATTGGATGTAGAAGATGTAAATGAAGCATGTCGCAGATATTTCTATAAACAATCAAGTAACAAAGCAGTCTTTATAAAATATGATACTAGTAAGAATATAAAATCTATTGAACAAGAAGATGTTAATGATCATTCTAAAATTATGATAAATATATTATATGGTTTGACTAAACAAGTCCCTTCAAAATACAAAACTGTCTCGAAAGAATATCGAAAATTGGCAAGAAATAAATTTGAAGTTGTAAGTAGTCAGTTCACGTTGCATTATTATTTAAAAGATGAAGCGACATTTACTAGATTTATTACAAATGTAGAAGAAAATATAAAAATAGGTGGATATTTTATAGCTACATTTTATAATGGTAATAAATTATTTGATTTATTAAAAGAAAAAGGTGGTATTGAATATATAAATAAGTCTGGAGATAAAGTTTATGAAATTAAAAAGAAATATGATAATGTTGATTTTGAATACAATAGTGAAGATACTAGTAATATGTTTGGTAATAAAATTAGTGTTTATATGGATTCTATTGGACAAGAATTAGATGAATATTTAGTAAATATGAATTTCTTAATCGAATCGTTTAAAAAGAGAGGCATGGAACTGGTCACCCCCAATACAAAATTTAATTTATTTAATAAATCGAACTTCGATAAAGAAGGAGTAGGATCATTTGAAAAAATAATAAATAATTTAAATGATATTTATAAAAGTGATAAATTATTACAAACTAATTATAAAGAATCAATAAAAATATTAAAAGATGATAAATTAAAATTATTAAGTGGATTAAATGTATATGTAATATTCCAGAAAGTTTAAATTATTTCAGGTTGAGGTAATACAGTTTGTTCATAATTATAACTAATAAATGTATTTCTTTTTTCACTTTGTTGTTTAACCTTTTCGCTGTCGAAACAATTAATGTTACCTATTAAATATAATTTAGTTTTTCCTCTAGAATATGCAGTATAATTAATATTTGAATTTAAGTAATAGTTATTTTTACAAATATATATTACATTATTAAATTGTAATCCTTGTGATGAATGTACTGTTCTACATAATGCCGGTTTAAAATCATAATCACTTAATACTACTTCTCTATTATCTTCTAATTTTACTAAATATTCAAACTTATTTATTTTACCTATAATAATACCATCATCACCATTGTATATATTTTTGGCGCTATAATTATTATTACAAATAATTATAGGGTCTTTTATTTCATATTTTTTCTGGGACTTTTTTTTATTATATAAATTTCTAGTAAATTTTGAATAATTTATACAATCATCATTTTTTTGAGTTATAATTTGATATGTATTTGGGTTATTTTTATCTAAATTATATGGCATATATCCTTCTAATTTTAAATTATTTAGTAATTTTTTTAGTTCGCTATCTGTTTCATTATTATTGTTTGTAAAATTAAATGATATATCATTATTATATATTTTAGTTAATGAATTTTCTTTGCCATGATCTAATGTCCATCTAGTTGAATTATCTAAGATTGTATCACAAAATCCACCAATATCACCTTGTGTCCTAAAATTTTTAGTTAATTTTGTTTTTACTACCTTATTGCATGATATCAAATCTCTAAATGGACATCCTACACCAATTGGTAATAGTTGATTATTATCACCTAATAATACTATATGTAAATTATCATAATTAATACAAATATCTAAAAATTTACTAAAAGTCAATAAATCAACCATACTCATTTCATCGATTATAATATATTTTACACCCTTATTTAGTGATTCATTTAATTTACTAGTTATCTCTTCTGTATCATATACTAAATATTTAGATATAACAGAATGTATTGTATCAAATGAAATATTTTCTGATAAATTAATTAATTCCATATGACCTTTCTTTTTGGCCGCGTGGGTTGGTGCTAGAAACATTATATTTTCATTATTATCAATGTCAATTAAATATTCACATAATTTATTTATAACCCAAGAAGTTTTACCGCTACCACCTTTCCCTATAATGCCTACTATATTATATTTTAATATTGAATTTATAGATTTTAATTGTTCTTTAGATAATTCAGAATTTCCATCATAGAACTTTTCAAAATCATCATTTGTTAATTTATTAAATTCATATTTAATATCTTTTAATTTATCAATATTTGTTTCCAATAATTCTTCAGCCATTTTGTATTTTTTTAAACTAATTTTACCACCATTGCTTACAGAAATACCGTTTTGTTTCCTAAATTCCTTATTAGATTGTAATATTTCAAAGAATTTATTTTTATTTAAATGATATTTTTCTACATTTATTTCTTTATCTATATGATCCAAATCTAAATATACATGACCTTTATAAGTACATATATTCTCTAATATAAATAATATATACATTTTATGTCTAATATCGCTTTCATATGTCCACCATTTATTCTCTAGTGAAATTTTATCTATTGTTATAAAATTAATATCATATTTTTCTAATAATATAGGATTATCTTTTAATTCATTGAATATATTATTAACTTTATGATAATATATATTTTCAAAATATTTATTTAAAATAATTTTTTTATTTTTAAAACTAGTATTTAATTCAGATAATTCTTTATAAAATGAATGTATGTATTTTATTTTAGTATTATCATATTTTATTTCACTAGAATATTTATAAAATTCTTCATCGCGGTATTCTTCATATTCAAATAAATATATAATTTCTTCTAATAGGTCTTGAATATTAATATTAGGCAGTCCATATTTAGTTCCAATATCACCTAACAATTTACTCATAATTTATATTTAATCTAAAATATTAAAAATATTCAAATTTTTAAATAATATATTTAAAATAAATAAAATCCATTATTAATTGGAATATCATATTTTTCACACCATTCTTTAGAATATTTTACCTGTAATTTTATTCGTTCATTAATATTTCTACAATTAAATTTTAATATTTCATTAATATAATTTATTTGATTTTGAACAAATATATTATTATATTCTTTTATAATATCTATAAATTCAATAGGTATTTCTATATATAAATTATCTACATTATTATAATATTTTGACAATATATCAATTATTTCTTTATTAAATCCTTTGAAACCTTTACATACTATATATTTTTCTGAATTAGATATTCTACTAACAGTAGGTTTATAAATAAATACTTCATTATAAGATAAATATAATAAATATAATAATTGAATAGTTTTATGATAAAATATATCAAATACTTTTAAAATAAATATTCCATTTTCTTTTTGAACATTCAAAGCAATATATATTTCAGAGTAAATAAGTTTATATGATAATAATTCTTGTTTATTATAATCAGTGGAATAATCAAAACCTCCATCAGATGTAACTAACTCACATTTTTTTGTATTATTAATAAAATTATCAGATGTTTTTTTAATATAAATATCCCCTGTATTTTTATATTTATTTAAATTTATTTTAGAATTATTTAATAATTTAGAACTCCAAAAAGGTATTTTTCTATCATTTGATAGTAATGTTATACCAAAAATAGATTTAATATTTTCATCATTTAGTAAACAATTTATAAATCCACCAGGACCCTCAGCTATGCACGCACAAAATTCTAATTCATTAATATTAAAATCTTTAATTATTTCATGAATTTTAAAATAAGATCTCGAAACTGGAATTATATCCGCTATATTTTTAGATTTATTAGATGAAGTATAAATATATTCAAAATCATTTTGTAATTTTTTGAATTTTTCCCATTTATTTATATCAACAATATCAATTTTACATTTATTTTTATATAAATTATTTAATAAATTTTCATCAATACAAGTATGTTCTTTGATATTGAAAACTTTGAAATATAAATCACCATTATAAATAATTTTAAATGATTTCATAAAAATAATAATAGAATAATTTTTAAATATTAATTAAATGGAACAAGAAGCACAATCTAATTCATTATCAATTGTCATATATGATTCATTAGTTCCCATGGGGTTACTTGGTGTAATATTATTAAAAACAAAATTACCATTTAATTCTTTTTCATTATCATATTTCCATGATTTATATACATTCCCACCTATTTCATCATATGTAAAACCACTATTAGATTTAATTAATTCATCATCATGTATAATAACACCTACCGAATCTAATACAGCACTATTATTTTTCATTAATTTATTTGGGATTTTTTGTAATTTATTATTAAAATTACACTCCAGTTCATTACCATTCATTTTACAATTTTCTGGTAAGACTTTGTCTTTAAGGTTAACATATTGATTGTTTTCCGAATTATTATATAAAAAACCTGTGTTAGTTAGTTGGTTACCAAAATCACTGGGAGCATAATCAGGATATTTAGTTAAATATTCTGCACTATCATCTTTAACAAGTGTTTCTACGGTATCAAATGATTTTACTAACCCATGATAACTAAAGTTTCCAGGATCTGCATCCATAGTATCTTTCTTAATATGTGATGGATCAAAATATATTTGTTCATTTTTATAATAGTCAACCCCATTATCTCTAATTATTTTCAAATCAGGATCATTACTTAATAAATTATCATTATTTGTATTGAGTGGACTATACCCTGGTGATAATGGCTGACTAATAGAAGAAGTCATCGGATCTGGAAAATTATCATATTCTGCTTTGGGTAAAGAATGACCTCGAACTAATTTGTCAGAATTATTTATAGATTTTTTAATACTGTCAAAATGTTTAGTAATATTGATATTACCAACTTTATTCATTATACCATTTAATCCGTTTTTATTCTCTACAATATTATTAAGTATAAACAAAATAATAAGAGATGAAAATACTAATAGGATGATATTCATATTATATTATATTATAACATAAAAAATTATTATTATTTATTAAATTTTCAGATTCAAACTCTAATGTTATATATCCCAAATATTTTTTTAAAATTATTTTGGTGTCACTTATTATATTTTCATATAAAACATATTCCTCTTCCAAGTGTATTTCATTAAAATTAAACGGTTCGCACTCATCAATATTATATTCTTGAATTAAATATTCATTATCATATCTAATATTTTTATCTATAATTTTATTAAATTTAACATTATTTTTATCAGATATTATTTGAATATTATTAATCCAATATTCTTTTATACATTTTTTTTTATTCAAATCATATTTTTTTATTAAATATGGTAATTTATTCAAACTTATTTTACTATTATAAAAATTGCTACTAATTAATTCACAGTAATAATATTTATACATTAACCAAAAGTATTTTCAGATGTGTATGTTATATATAAAAAACCATCTTTATCTTTATATGTATTATATATTTCTTTAATATTTAGTGTATTATTACATAATATATTATTAACAAATACAAATAATGCTTCAGTTGAATCTAATTTAATTCTTTTTCTAATAACATACATGAATTGTCCAAAACTCATATCTCCAGGGACTAAAAATTTATTTTTATCGATATCTTTTATTTTAGATTTTAATCCTTTTTCAACTATAATTGGGACTCGGTCGGGATATTTGTCTAATATTTTTGCAGATTCAGCAATTCTTTGATTTTCAGATTTGGACTTTTTATAGTTACTCATTTATAATATTTCATATATTTATTTTAATTATTTAAAAAAAAATTATCTAATAAAGTAAAATATGAAAAAATTAGTGAGAATTAATATTGATGGCAGTATGAATGATTTAGAATTATTAATAGAAAATAGAAATATTGTAAATATATTAAATAAGAACTCTAATACGAAAGGTAAAAACAATATTAGACATTTATATTCATGGACAAAAGATAATATAATAATAAAATGTTTTGGTTGGTATGATGGGACTCATGATTGCATTAATAAACATGAATTAATACCATATGGTTCTTCAAAATTTCTAGAAGATGATTCATCTACTATATTATTATATGGAGATATATATTTACTATCCTATTATGATAATAAAACTTCAGATTTTAGCGTATCAGATTACGCTAATTTTTATAATGAAATTAATGAGGGTTTTGATAGTTGTTATACGGATGATGATGATGATGATACAGAAGGAGAATATAATGATGGAATCGACAATGAAGATAATGAGTATAAGATAGAAGAAGATGATGATGAAGACGAATTAGATTTTGAAATAATTAATACAAGTGACAGTGAAGAATTAGAAGAGGATAAAACTAATTATTAATATTTAAAATTTGATTATTATATTATTAATAATTATAATTAATAATGAGTACTAATATTAATGATAAATACCGTACCAAATGTGTTACTAAATTTAATGAATATATGAATGATGAAAATTTATCAAGAAATATTGAAAAAGGAATATATAATTATATGATTTCATATTCAAAAGAAAATAATATCGCTAGAAAATGGGATAATCCAATATTCTTTAATCT
>Ga0209094_1000486_pt1 | contig 29179 bp, 34 predicted proteins | sample COGITO_mtgs_1004_2_FD_184790 | JGI IMG/M metagenome (GOLD analysis project Ga0209094, IMG submission 184790) | Pelagic marine microbial communities from North Sea - COGITO_mtgs_100430 (SPAdes) (version 2) | ecosystem: Environmental > Aquatic > Marine > Epipelagic ... | reverse complement strand
TAATATAGATATTTCTTGTACACTGTGTCCTGCATCATTTGGTTTTTTTAATATTACTGATAGTTCATCGTCATTATTTAATTTAATATCTTTATTAATATTTAAAATCAATTCATTAATTTCACTTCGCACGGAAAAATTTATGTAGTTAATTACTTTTTTATAAATATATAAAATAATTTTGTTTATATTATTAAAGATGAATGATAACATTAAGAATTTTTCATATGCCGGATTGGGTGGAATGATTTCTAGGACTATTACATCACCGTTAGAAAGAATTAAAGTTTTATATCAAAATAAAACAGATATTAAAATGTCATATTATAATTATTTACCCAAATTAATTAAAAAAGAAGGTTACTTATCATTATTTAATGGTAATGGTATAAATTGTATTCGTGTAGTCCCTGAATCAGCGATAAGATATAGTGTATTTAATTATTATAAGGAATATTTCCAATCCAAAGGTATAAATAATAATTTGAATTATTTTATGGCAGGGAGTATAGCGGGTGCCACAGCATCATGTGTAGTATATCCATTAGAAACAATAAGAACAAAAATAACTGCACAATCTAATAAAAATATGTATAATAATTATGCGGATTGTATATATAAATCTTACAATAAAAATGGTATTCATGGATTTTATAAAGGAAATTTATTATATACATTAGGAATGGTTCCATATCAAGGAACAAATTTTCTAACTTATGAATATTTGAAAAATAATTATGAAAATACTCATATTAATTTACTTTTATTCGGTTCTATTTCAGGATTTACTTCAATATCTTGTAGTTATCCATTTGAAATAATAAAAAGGAGAATGCAATTAAGTGGTGAATTAGGTAATCCTGTATATGTAAATACATTACATTGTTTGAAACATATGTTCCAGCAGAATGGTTTTAGAGCATTTTATGCTGGATTAATTCCGCAATATATTAAATTAATACCCGCGAATTGTATCTTTTTTTATACGATTGAAATATTTAAAAGTATATAGATAATAAATAAATTTGAAATTTAAAAGGAACATATTTAATAAAAAAGATTCAAGTATAAACACATATAATAGTATGTTAGGGATATTAGCAGGGGTAGGGTCATTGAAAGTAGTGGTAATCACATCAGGAGCGTGGGTTATAGGTGGTGTCAAGTCATATGCGGTCGCATTTTATTTATTAGCAAAACCAGCAGTGATCTATACGGGTATGAGGTTTACATGGTTGATGGGAATTGCTTCAGTCGAATGGTGGTCTGGTAGATTATACGGAATGAACTGTATTGGTGAAGGTTTTAATGGATTTTATAATCACCTGTTTCAGATTGCTTCACCAGTCTGTACAGGTTTATTGACAACACATATCGGTTTAATGGGTGTATTAGTAGCAAGTTTTGTAATAACATGTATGTGGAGTATTTATAGTTTTATAGAATATATTAGGAAATCAAAATCTATGAATGGAGTTATTAATGAATACACTGATGTAAAAAATGCTGTAGATTCTGGGGTTCGTAGAACTCGTAGAAGACATATAGATAACCCTGATAGTAGAAATAGTCGATCAGATAGTAGATATAGTTCAACTGGATATTATAGTCCTAATAATTACTAGATTAATTATAATAAGGTTTCTTATGAACATCGTTCATATTGTGTAAGAATTTATATAAATGGAATTTATGATATTTCATAAGATAACAAATAAATAAAATAATTGATATGGAAATCCAAAAATAAATGTGTTGATTTCTAGAAATTATATATATATTTTTTTGTAAAATATAAAAATAGATTATGATAATAATTAATAAATAAATAAGTATTTTCATTATATAATATATAAATATTTAAAAAGAAAGAAATAAATTAATAAGAAAATGGACTATCCAGAAGTATCAGTATTAACACCAACATATAATCGTAAAAACTTCTTAGAATTATGTATATTTAATTTAAAAAATCAAACTTATCCTTTGAAAAAGTTAGAGTGGTTTTTATTAGATGATAGTAAAACACCATATACAGAAAAAACATTAGAATATATAAAACAAAAATTAGCACCTATAAAATTTAAATATGTTCATGAAAAAGTAAAACAAGAAATAGGTACTAAAAGAAATAAGTTAGTAAAAAATTGTACATATAAAATATGTATAATGATGGATGATGATGATATATACCAACATACATATATTCAAAAGTCAATATCGACCATGATAAATAATAAAAAACAATGTGTTGGATCTAATCAGATGATTTTCTATTTTAAAGATAAACCTGATAAGAGATTAACAATAATAAGATGCCAGGCAAAAAGACAAATACATGAAGCAACATTATGTTTTACAAAAAAATATTTTAATTCCATGCAAGGTTTTAAAAAGAATTCTCAAGGCGAGGGAGTTGGATTAATAGATTTTAATGATAAAAATGTTGAGAATATACCTATAGATGAATTAATGGTGTGTGTAGCACATAAGGGTCAGACTTTGTCGAAAGACCCCTTTTATGAATATACCTCTCATGTTCAACATTATTCTAATCGCGAAGTATTAAAAAATCATAAAAGTTTAATAGAGAGTTTAGATATTTGATTATTTCCATTCTGATTGTTCAACATCTGTGAGAGATTTCCATATGAGTTTGGCACCCATAACCTTACCGTTTTTCTTACCCGTTTCTTCATTGATTTCATTTGATTTTTCAATGATAGAGTCTTGATTTTTAGGATCTTTTCTGAATTCAATCCATGGATTTTTTTTACGTTGCGGTTTAACTGTTTCTGAGTTGGAAGAGGTTTCCTTTTGGTTCTTAGGAGTTTTGCCTTGATTAGATTTTGGGGAAGCGATATTATCTGTAAATATTTCTGCATCACTATTCATAGTGCCCGCCGATTTAATATTAAGAAGTTGTACTGGTTCTTCTAGACAATCTTCTAGATCAAAATCATCAAAGTTTTCTGGGAGATTTTTCATCATAATTTCAATATTACAATCATCTGAGTTGATTGTTTTACCGTCGAATTCTTTAATAATGTATTTGAAAATCTGTTCAGCAAATCGTTCGGAGGCAGATTGATGAAAGTCCATATTCTTATTAGTAATTTTAATTTAATAATTATATAGAATCAAATTCAAATTTATTTTTTTTAAAAAGTTTAATATAGTTGCTCCTGTGAACTCATGTCTTTTCATAAGTTGTTTAATTTTAAGAGTTATTGATATATATATATATATATATATATATATAATTTAAATGAATATATACTTAAATATTAAAGATTTAAATATATATTTAAATAATAATGGAAAAAGTATTAAGTAGTGAAAAATTTAAAAAAGGTTATGCAGAATATAAAAAAAATATAGATATCAATAAATTAAGTAATTTTTTTGATGATATAGAAACAAATCGGAATTATTTTAGGTTGGGTTTAAAAAAATCTAAAAAATTTATAAATAAAAATAATGATACATTAACAATAAAAAATATAAATTCAAATATAAATAAATGTACAGAAGGTAATATGAATACAATTATTAAATTAATTATGGATGACATAAATAAAAATGAACATTTATTAAATTTAGTAATTGAGAACATATTAGAAAAATGTATATTACATAATAATTATATTCATATTTATATAAATATTATAGACAATATTTTAAAAGAAAAAGATATAAATAGAGTATTAAATAATACATTAGATAAATATTATAAATTTATATTTGAAGAAAATACACAAACGACTGACAATATTTATGAAAATTTATGCAATGAAAACAAAAGAAATGATAATAAGATAGGGTATTTAATGTTAATAACTTATTTAGATAAATATAATATTATCAAAGAAAGAATAAATGAATTATTAAAAAATATTATGGAAAATATTTTAGAAAAAGAAAATGATGAAATATTTAAATTATTAAATTGTATTCAAAATATTTGTAAAATTTCAAAAGATTATATTATAAATTATATTGAAACAATTAAACAATTAAAAGATAAAAAATATAATTCAAAAGTAAGGTGTAAAGTCATGGATATAGATGATTTTCTAAGTTAATTTATAAATATAAATATAAATATAAATATAAATATAAATATAAATATAAATATAAATATAAATATAAATATAAATGGAATATAATTACACATTTGATAATAATATTTATAATAATGGTCCTATGGTATTAGATAATAATACTTCATATGAATATATAATAGATAATTTAGATAACAGTATTAGTATGGGTTCACAACCGTGCAAACAAGAAAATGAAGAAATAACTGAAATAATAAAAATAAAAAATGGTATAATTAATGTTTTAAATAATAATGATGATATATTTGAAGAAAATGGATCAGGTGTTACAGATGATGCTGGAATAAAATCATTAATAGAGGGTTATGATAAATTCTATGATGATTATAAAGTTGAACAAAAAAACTACTTCAAGCTGGAAGAACAATTACATAATGAAATAGAAAAATCTAAAAATAGTATAAAAAAATTAGATATGATTGTAAATTTTATGAAAGAATTTGATGGAGATGTTTGTCCTGATGGGTTGACCGAAATTATTGTTGAAAATATGAAAATATTATCAAAAAATATTGAAGAAAATAATAAAATAATAAATATTAGAAAAGAATATATTGATTCAAGAAAAATAATAAATAAATATTTATCATTTATTAAAAAAATGAACAAAATTAATACAGTAAATTTATGTCCTTTATGTTTAACGAATGCTGTGAATATATACTTGAATCCGTGTGGACATACTTGTTGTGATACTTGTTATGAAAAATTAGAATCAAATCATGATAAGAAATGTTTTTTATGCAGATCGAAAATAATACAGAAAAATCCTTTATATTTTTCATGAAATTTTAAATAAATTATAAAGTTTGTAATAAGTGTTTGAAAAAATTAGCATCAGAAGTTTTTGATTTTTTATCTTTAAGAAATATATAATATAAATTCATATCAATATATTTTGTATATAAATTATTAAAATTAATACCTACAATATTTTTTTTTATAGTAACAATTTTTCCTTTAATATCTAATGATAAATTACTTTTTTTAATACAAATGATGAGTTGATTTATAAAAATATCTTTATCTTTTTCTTGATAAAAATAATAATTGTTCATTTTAGATTTAATTTCATCTTTTAAAAAGAATATAATTGAATTTTGTTTATTATCAGTTAAATCTAATATTGATTTTAATGGTTCGTAGTTCATATTATAATATATACTTAAATAATTTTTAATATATATTATAATATGATTAAAGATATAAAACAAATTAAAGAACATTTAAAAGACCATTCAGAGATAGAATTACCATATCCATTTAAAGGTGATGTTCATATAAAATATATAACAACAAAGAATAAGGACGAATATTTTTATATTGGTGGAAAATATGTGAGCATAATGAATAATAAAATATTGTTATGTAATAATGGTAGAACATGGGCGGTGCCTATAAGTTTAAAGAACAAAGAAGGAGATGTAATATATAAAACAAGATTTTTTGTTCATAAAGACTTTAATAAGATTGAAAAAGAAACATCAGAAGTTTTAGAATTGAAGTCAATTATAAATACACAACAAGATATAATAGATAAAATGAGTAAATCATTAAAAATAAAAAGTCAAGAGAATGAGCAAATGAAACAAATATTAACAAAAATAAGAGATAATAATATATAATAATATATAATAATATATATGGATGATATTATTAAATTAATATTATTAAATTCAGTTTTAATATATTTTGTTTTTAAAAAAAATAAAATGATATATTTATCATTACTAATAATAATATTTATATATTATTTATATTTAAGAAGTAATAATATTGAAGGGCAATCATTAGATGAAGCAAAAAGTGAAGTAAAATTTATGAAAATGGCAAACGCAGATAGAACTTTATCTAAATTATTAAATATATATCAACATTCGGAAGAAGATTGTATAGGAGGGTATTCAGAATTTTCAGAATGTGATAAGAAATGTGGGATTACACATAAATATAAGACATATGTGGTAGAAAATAAAGGAGGTATATTTGGGAGTAAATGTATTGAAAATGATGGCAGAAGAAAAAAGACATTATGTGATAAATCAGATGGAGTTAATCCTTGTATAGTCGGAGAATCTTGTCAAGAAGATGGTGATTGTAAAACAAATAATTGCGATCCAAAAACAGATAAATGTGTAGAAGAACGAGTTTGTTCAAACACTAATCTGGATTTATGTAATAAGGAGGACTGTTTGAATTTAAAAAATAATAATGATTATGCCGGAAGAGAATTTAAATATGATGAAACCGAATCAGGTGTTAAATGTAAATTAGAAGAAATAGAGAATAATAATAATAATAATAATAATAATAATAATAATAATAATAATAATAATAATAATAATAATAGTAGGTCAGGTGATGAGGGAATACAGATTTCGAGTTTATCGGCTGCAGAGTGTAGTGATACGTATTATTTGGAGGACACCGCAGAAGTGGACGGTCTGGCATCTGAGTGTCAACTAAAAATACCAAATTCTGTCTATTTTGAAACTGATGAAGACCCGGATCTGATAAAAAGAAGAAAAAATTATGGCCCATTCGGCGGGGGTTTCGGGTACGGGTTATATTGTAAGTTAGGATACAAATATTATCAGAATGAAGATGGTGTAGACGAAAATATAGGCGTCACTAAACCCATACCCGAGGACCGACCAGAGCTGAAATCTCCAGGGAAAACCTTAGAGGAGGATGGGTATTGTCAATATCCTATTGCCTCGTTGGCCGACGCGCCTTATGATGGAGGGGTTATGCCCCACGATCCAGAATCCCATGCATGTAAAGATGGACATTGGCCGCCATTAAGTTATTTTATTAATAAGGATAATTTAGATTTAGGCGCGGCGTCCATACCTATTGCTGAAATGTGTACAAGATGTAAAAATGGTTACAAGTATGTGCCGGGGGAGGGGACGTGTGAGTCGTGTACTGAAGGTTCATCCGAGGGCGTGCTCGGTAATATAAGAAATCAATATAAACAAAATGATTCAGGGTACACTCTCGTGGGGGACGACGCGGGTAGCGGTTTCGGTAAAGAGGTGGATTGTAATAAAGCACAGACGACGGTGGCGTCACCAGTATCATGCGAGAAGATCCGGCAGTGGGATCTACCGGAGCTGCAGTGCCCGGTAAATATGGCAAATAAATCGGGGTCCGCTACCGCCGATGAGTACCAGAATGCGTGTTGTAAGACGTGTCCGAAGAATACTTTTGTCAACGCGTCAAGGGTTTGCACGCCGTGCGAGGGAGGAAATCAACAGCGATGGGATGATGCACGATTGTGCACGGCATGTCCGCGCGATACATATAGTGCATCGAATACGCCACAGGGGTGTGGAAAATGCCCCATCCCCGGTCAGATCCCTAATAGCAAAAGAGATGGATGTGGTAATTATTGTACGAAGAAACAAATATTTGGAATTGATGGCGGTTGTACAGCCAGTGCGTCACCGAGGTCTGAATTGTGCGTTGGCCGCTACGAGGGAAAGGTGTGTAATGAATATTATGAAGAGGCCGCCGATTTTTATGAAGAATGCTGTGTGCCGGAGCTCCCTGCGGTTGAGTCGAGCAATGCCGCCGAGTACCCCGGTCAAGATGTGCCTATGGGACCATGCAGCGCGCATTGGAATTGCTCGCTGGCCAGCTCTAAGGAGGGAGGGCGCGCGAATAAAATATGCGATCACCACATGCGCGCCGCCTCCCCCAAGGGCCGACCCTTGGGGGAGGTGTGGAGTTACAATAGCGATTGGCGCGCAAAATTCGACGAGGAATGTGCAAACGCCTGCGGGCAGATGGGACTTAGGTCCCACTATGACGGAGATGGAGTCGCGGTCCTGGACGATGACCAGCAATTTTGCTCAGAATGCTGTACGGGACTAACTGAATAATTAATTTTTTTTTTATATAATATAAATATATATATGGATGTAATATATTACATTTTATTTTTGTTATTATTTTTAATAATATGTTCTATATTTTTCAAGAGTATAGAAGGTTTTGATGATAAATTTTATTATGATAAATTAATAGATTATAAAACTATACCAAATTCTTATGTAAATGATTCAACACCAAGTAGAACTATAAATAAATTCGGATTTTATAAAGGTGAAGGAACATTTAAAAAAGGATATAGTGCAGAAACTAAATCAGATGAAAAAATATCAACTTTGAATAAATTATTAAATAGATTATTAGGGCGGGTAGTATCAGATAATAATGATTGTGTGGGCGAATTTGGAAAATATTCCGAATGCGATAAATCGTGTGGTTCAAATTCTTATCAGACAAGAACATATAATGTATCACAAGAAAGAGGTCAAAACGGTTTAGATTGTGCATTTGAAGATGGATATAAAGAAAATAAAAGGTGTGCCGTAGATGAATGTCAATTAGGAGACATATGTGAAAATAATGCTGATTGTGGTACAGGTAATTGTGGGGTAAATTCAACAAGATGTGAAAATATGGTTCCTTGTGATACTAAGAATGTACATGTGTGTGATGAAGATGAATGTATTAAATTAAATGATAACGATGCTGGCAATAATGATAATGATAATGTAAAAATGTTAGATGGGGTTTATATATATAATAATGTTGATGAGGAATGTTTTTTTAAAACGCCTGCCGAAATAGAAGAACTAAATTTAAGTATATATACATATGATTATAGAACAATATCAGACCAAGTGAAAAATCTCGTATTAGATTGTAAATATTTTCAAGTTAAAAAAGGCGGCGTTGGACCTTGTGTAAATGGTTCAAATATAACGGTGGTTGACAATGAGGCAACATGTGAACCTGGATTTGGTCCACAACCAACAATGTTTAATGGGTCCTACGCCTGTACAAAATGTTTAATTATCAATAATGATAAAACATATAAGGACGCAGATGCGTGTGTGTGTGGGTCAGGCAAGATACCCGAGCTAGAAGGAAGTACATATTCCTGTGAACCTTATACTGGACCAAAAAGTAATGTTTGCCCGAATACGGATGAGCACCTGCACTTCGTCAAGTTTCTGTCCCCTGGAACAGCTGCTGCTGGTGATCAACCTAAGTGTCAACCTTGTCCGCAGGATATGGCATTCAAAAGGGAGGGCAACAATATTACTTGTATTCCGTGCGCAAAAGGGATGCAAACCCTATCTTCGAGATGTAGCGATACTGATACTGATACTGATACTGGGTGCGCCCCAGAATTAATAAGGCAGAATTTGACGAATAACGGAGGAGGACTCGTGGGACCATCAGATCTTACCGGGGGTAATTATCAAGAACAATGTGTTATTAATGTTAGTCAACCCCTCTCATCCACAACGGATCCTGAATTAACTGGCTGCCCGCCCGGGGTGATCGAGTGCCCAGGCTTTCCTGGAGGGAACGGCGCGACGTATAAATGTGAGCGTGGTTACACGGAGTCGAAAACGGGGGTCGGGGATTGCACGAAAAAATGTGATAGAAATCAATGGGGTTGTGCAGTGTACGGGGAAGATTGCTTGGGGCAAGTCGGCGATGCTGTACCAACGTCCTTAGTATGTTTGTCCGCTATCCCAGGAGCCTATATTGATGATAGCGGCGAGACCGCGCCGTGCGCGAAACAAGAGGGTTGTGCCGATACCCGTACGCTTTCACACGCCGGTGTGCCTCTGAATGAATGCGTCGCAGACGGCACCAATTTCGCAAAGTGTAGTAGACCTATGGATGGTTATTTCCATCTGGGTACTTCGGATTTAGTAACAAATTGCGCTGAATACGGGGCGTTTTTTCCTAAAGTCGGGCGGAAATGTATTGGGGCGTGTCAACACGGTGGTAAGACGGTGCCTGGGAAGGTCGCTGCGGAATGGATATACAAACCGATCGCGGGCGGCGGAGGGGACGAGATTGAGTCTGGCGCCCGGGCTGAAGGCTGTCCGGCGCCAGGTGAGCCGGGGACGATATCATGCTCACTGAGCTCCTCGGCGGAATGCCGGTTCTGCCCGACGCGGGACAATATAAAGACCATTATTGATCCGGGAGTCCCCATGTATCCTTTCAAAACGGCGGGCATGGCATTTCCCACGGATATTACGAGAATGACACTGGACAAGCCCACCGGAGAAGGGAAATATATTTTACAGACCCACCCGAGTGACGAGGAGGACGAGTTGCGGTGGAATTCCCCATGTATATCCCAGACAGATTTGATGACGACATACCGGGCACATTTGGAAGGGGGTAGCGGTCCATGGAAATATAATGCATCCCGGGGGTGGTGGGATATGGGGACAGACACGCAGCTGGCGGACCTCAAGAAGGCGAGGGATGATTTGGCAGAGGCGCTGAAGAAGACTCCCGCTCCCGCTCCCCCTCCCCCAGTCACCACCGGCGAGCGCATTTTAGGGTTTTTTGATGATATGGGCATTGGTACCATAAAATAATTACTAAATTTAGTATTATCCTAAGGACATTCCGTGCTTATGATATTCGTTAAATTATATTCATGTTTAATATTGTAAACTAAATAAACTAAAATAATGATAAAAAAAAATTGATAAATAGTCATATATATAAAATAATAATATAAAAAATATAAAATTAAGAAGTTTTGTTTTTATTTGCTATCCAAGGATCTTCTTCGGTGAGAGCACGTTCGAGGTCACTGGCACCACCCGGAGCAGGTTCCTCTGAAATAACAGAACAAGGTTCATCGTCCGAGATTTTCTTTGTTTCTGGTACGGTTTCTGGTTCGGGTTCAGAAGCACTTGGGTCTTCAACAGCGGGTTCATCAGTAGGAGTTTCAGAAACATTGTCCAGTTTTTCTTGTGCTGCCTTTTCTTTTTCAGATCGGACGCGTTCTTCTTGTGCCGAGCGAATTTTATCTCTTTTTTGTTCTTCATAGAAAATATCTTTATTTACGTTATTTTCTTTGTACTTAGTCATAAGGTCCTGTAGTTGGGAATCAGCGAAAGTTTCGTCTTCAATTTTATCAGCATTAGGATTCCATGGTAACCAGTAACCAACTTGTCCTACGAACACATGAAAATTACTATCGCTTTTATGGAGTTTGCCTGCTCTGTGTTCAGCTTCCTGTTTTGACTGATAGCAACCTCTGACCTTAATACCTCGAACTGAAGTTTTAAATTCATTACGCTCATCATATTCTTTTTGTAGGGAGTCTTCATGCTTATAAGTGAAATCTTTATATTGTGCCATTACTTTCTCAAACTCCATATCTTGTGATTTGCAGATACTTTGTAAAAATTTACTTACATTGAATGCCCCCCTATCTTCAATAACATCCTCCGGAGATACGAATGAAAGGCACACATAGTTTTGTCCATTAATGGGTGCGTCAATATCAAGATAATCAGTTTCAGTTGCCATATTTATATATATAAATATATATTTTTCTTTAAGTAATTTAATAATTAAATATAAAAATAAATTATAAATATATAAATGAATTTAAATATAGATAATTTAATAAAATATTGTATATTGTTTTCTGTGGTAACATTTTCAACATTTTTCATACCCAATTGTAGTATAATGAATCAACATGCGATATATATAGGTTTGTTGGCTGCGTGTACATTTGTATTATTAGACAAATATTATCCAAGTATAGTTATAAAAAAAGAAGATCATATTTAAATAGATGGAATATATTCCCATTTTAAATCTTTGCAGATTTTTTTCCAAATTTTATCTTGTTCTCTAAGTTTTTCTCTAGATTTTAAGAGAGGGAAATGAATTAAGAGATAATCAAATTCTAATAGTTCACAAAATTTATTTAAAACATAATTATAGGATAAGAAGTTTTTTCTGTCAGGGGGACAATTGTTATGGAAAGGTGTCTGAATATCTTTGAACATAATGCGTAATTGTTCTTCTGTTTTTCTAGGAAGAATTGGAGTTTGTATGCCCGTAATCATATTAATAATATGAGGAATATGTTCATAATATTTATTAAATTTTAGTGTTTTTAAGGTAAATTTCAATATTTTTTGGGTAGTGTTCTCAATTTTAAAGTTTTTATCTTTTTTGAGATGTTTTAAAATAGATTCATAAATATGTGCAGGAATATCTGTAGTTTCCTTAGACTGAAAAGTACTCAAATGCTCATTAAAATGATTAATTCTTTTATAGCAAAAATAAGTAGATTCTCTAATGGGATCCTTATATGAATTACCATCCAGATTGGCGCATATTTTTTCAGTATATCCGCATTTTCCACATACGGTTTCAGATGATACAAAAGATAAAGTTAATTTTTTATTACAATTCTTACAAATATTTATATCACCGAGCATAAAGTCATTAACATATTCATCATTAATATTTGCCATGTATTTATTAATTATATTATCATAATTATCTGATTTGTTTTCATTAATATTTCCATTATTATTATTTACATCATTATTTTCGTTAATAATAAAATCTAAAACTGTTTTTTTTTTTACATCATTTTTGGACACGCTATTTAGATCATTTAAATTATCAGAATATTTAGAATCATTATCATAATAATCAGATAATAATAATCCATTATCTAGATAATAATCAATATGTTCATTCGAATTATATTTATTATATTGATTTTTTAAATCTAATAATTTGTTTCGCATGATAATATTTTCATTTGAATCTTCTTCATAATGGATTTTTTTTTTTAATAAAGTAATATTATTTTCTAATGTTTCTTGTGCTGTTAGATTCTCTTTTATATTGTCTATTTTATTATTATGAATAGAGTCTACAGTAATTCTCAAATCTGCCTTAATTTTTTTGAGAGGCTTATCTTTGATTTCTGAAGTCATTTAAAATGATTAATATATAAAAAAACTATATATAAATCTTTAAATATAACTATTATATCATTTAAGTTTTAAAAATCTTTTAATTTTTGTGATATGTTGTGAATTATATATTGATTTACCTGATTCAATATCCGAAATGGTTTGAACGGGAAGATTAATAGATGATGCTAATTGTTTTTGTGTTAATGATTTATAACACCGTGCTTTCATAATTTCTTGTCTCAGTTCTACTGATATCTTCTTTTGTTTTAAATCACCATCTTCTGCTTTTTTTTCAACAGATATGATTTTTAGAGAATCATTATTAACTTTTTTAGTAGCATTTTTGATATTATCTTTAGGTTTTTTAATAATAATAATAGTTTTGAAATCTTGGTGATTATCTAATGTATCAAAATGATTTTCCATAATTTATATTAATAATAAATAATTTAATTTATCAAATTTAAAATTTGAATATTTAAATAATAATTAGATATATATATATATACATGAGTTATATCCCATTAACTAATTATGAAAAAAAAATATTAAATGATATAAGAAAAAATCAAAAAACATTTAAATTTATTCAACAAAACCCAAAAATCCAAGGTGCCTATGATAGATATGAAAAATATAAATGTGCAACGAATTATAATCAATTTATAGAATTTGGTGGTAAAAAGGACGATTTAAGAAATGATCTACAAAAAAAATATATAATATTAGATGGAATAGATAATATAGACGGTATTTTGCCAGATAATAATTCAGAACATTCAATAAGTAGTGAGATTTCTGATGTAGGAGAAATTACGGAAGAAGTAAATATAGTAAATGAAGTAACAAATAAATTAATAAAGAAAACCTGTCCGCCAGAATTAAATGTTCATGAGATTATAAATAATAATTTATTAGAACAAAAAGAAAATATAAAAATAGATGTGACTGATAAAAGATTAAAAACACCATTAAGGTATGCGGGGGGTAAAAGCAAAGCAATATATATATTAGAAAAGCATTTACCAAAAGATATGAATAAAATCACAGAATTTCATGATTGTTTTCTAGGAGGTGGTTCATTTCCAATATATTTATCAAAAATATATCCAAATTTAAAAATAAAAGTGAATGATGTATATAAACCACTATATAATTTCTGGATACATTTGAGAGATAATGGTATAGAATTATCAGATAGATTATTAAAAATAAAAGAAGAAAATAATAATGAAGAAAAAGCAAAAATAATATTTAAGAAAGCACAAGAAAAATTAAAAAATGATGAAGAATATAATATAGAACATGCTATATCATTTTATATAATAAATAAATGTGGATTTTCAGGATTAGTTAGTTCATCATTTTCAAAAATGGCATCAGTATCTAATTTCGGAGTATCTGGTATAGAAAATTTAAAAATATATCATAAAATAATTCAAGGATGGGAAATTTATAATTTAGATTATAAAGAATTTATAGAATCATTTAGTAATAAAAAAGATGTGTTAATATATATGGATCCACCATATATGATAAAAGATAATTTATACGGTGATAGTGGTAATTTGCATGCTATATTTAAACATGAAGAATTCTTTGAAGTATGTCATCAAGTAGAAGCACATCAATTAATATCATATAATTCAGATAATTTAATAAAAGATGCTTTTATAGGATATGATATGTCAGATTATGATTTAACATATACAATGAGATCTACAGGAAATTATATGGAACAACAAAAAGATCGTAAAGAATTAGTTATGAAAAGATACGATATTTAGATTTATAAGAATCGACACCATAATCCACCTCCACTTGATTTAATACATATGACATTACCTTTACCATGTTTACTTAAATATTTTTTTATATCATCTGTTTTTTCTTTAAGATTATATATATTAGTTACTTGTGTTGATTTGGATGATTCTAATTCGATAAGATACTCTGCTTTACCAATATTATCTCCAAATTTATATTCTCCTCTCATGCATTCAAATAATACTTCTTCAACAAATTCAGGATATTTTTCTCTAATATCACTCCATATTTTATTAACATCTATCTTCATTTTTTCATATTCTCTAATCCATTTAATAGATTTTATTAAATTTTCAGGAATATCATCACTATTTATATATTTTTTTAATTTTGTATAATTTTGTTCAGAGACGGTTTTATGTTTTCCTAACTTTCTCATTTTATCAAACATTTCATGAGTTTTATTATTAATTAATATGTTTTTATCCATAGAAATATCCATATGTTTTAAAGATGTTTGAAACAACGCACGTGTCTCATAACAGTCCGCACTAGTTAATCTACCTGAACCAGATTTAATTGATATTCCAATTTTCTCACCCGTAACTTTGTTTAATAATATTACATCAGTTTTTGATGTGGGATATTTTTCACATGTACCTTCTTTAAATTTATTCCATTCTTCAGTATGTTTAAGTGTAATACCTTCTTTTTTAATTGGTTTAATAGCGATCCAAATTTCATAATCAATTAAATTTTTATTCAATAATTTAAATATATAAATTTTATAATTTTCATCTGAATTAAATATTAATATAAAATTATTTTCATTATCCAAAGAATCTTTACTTTTACTTGATTTATTATTTTTTGTCTTTTTTGAAATTATTTTGTTTGTTTTTAAAGCGTTAGTGATAACAGATTTTACTAAATTATGTACCAATATTTCTTCACTTGTATGTTTTCTTTTATCATGTCCAGTACATCCACAAATGCGACACTTCCTCATATTTATATTAATTATAAAATATATTTTAAATACTTTCAAATTTTAATCCACTTCATCAATTGTAGGTCCCGCAGGAACTTCATCTACTGGAGGCATACCCCCACCCATATCAGGCATACCACCCATATCAGGCATACCACTCATATCAGGCATACCTTCACCTTGTGGCATTAATTTAGTCATAATGGGTTGTAATGTATCTTGGAGATGTTTATGTTTTTCATCAATTTCTTCTTTATTACAAGAGTCTTTATTAATTGAGAACCATGTATCAGATTCCTCATATGTTGTTTGAACAGTTTCTTTATCTTCATCACTGAGTTTATCTGCAAAATCCTTATTATCTAATGTACTTTTAGTCTGATATAGTAGTGCTTCGAATAGATTCATTGAGTCGAGTTTTTCTTTTAGTTTATCATCTTCTTCTTTAAATTGTTCACCTTCTTTAACCATTCTTTCAATATCTTCTTTAGATAACCTATTACCATCATTTTTAATAGTGATATCTTGTGATTTACCAGTACCTTTTTCTACGGCGGATACAGTCATAATTCCATTGGCATCAATATCAAATGATACTTCAACTTGTGGGACACCTCTGGGTGCTGGCGGAATCCCATCAAGTAAGAAATTACCTAATAAATTACAATCTTTAGTCATGGCGCGCTCGCCTTCAAAAACCTGAATATTTACACCCGGTTGATTATCCTCATATGTGCTGAATGTTTGTGATTTTTTAGTGGGAATGGTTGTATTTCTTTCAATAATTTTAGTCATGGCACCGCCTGCTGTTTCGAGACCTAATGATAATGGAGCAACATCTAGTAATAATAAATCTTTTGTTTTATCATCTTCGTCCTTATCAGTGCGTGTTAAAATATGTGCTTGTACCGAAGCACCATAAGCGACTGCCTCATCAGGGTTAATAGATTTACATAATTCTTTATTATTGAAGAATTCAGATAGCAATTGTTGTACTTTGGGAATGCGCGTGGATCCACCAACTAATACAATTTCATGAATATCTGCTTTGGATATTTTAGAATCTCTTAAACATTTTTGAACAGGATCCATTGATTTATTAAATAGATGCATACAAAGTGATTCGAATTTTGCGCGAGTAATACTACTAAAAAAATCAATTCCTTCATAGAGAGAATCTAATTCAATAGAAGCAGTTGCTGCTGAAGATAATGTTCTTTTGGCACGTTCGCATGCAGTTTTAAGTCGTCTTACTGCTTTTTTGGATTCCATTAAATCTAATTTATTTTTTCGTTTAAATTCTGTGACAAAGTGTTGTACTAGTAGATTATCAAAGTCCTCGCCGCCCAGATGAGTATCTCCTGCAGTTGCCTTGACTTCAAAAATACCGTCATCTATAGATAAAATACTTACATCAAATGTACCACCACCCATATCAAAAATCAGTACATTTTGTTCTTGTGAACCTTTATTGTCCAATCCATATGCAATGGCGGCGGCTGTTGGTTCATTAATAATGCGTAATACATTAAGACCTGCTATGGCTCCGGCGTCCTTAGTAGAATTCCTTTGTGAATCATTAAAATAAGCAGGAACAGTTATTACAGCGTCTGTGACTTTCTCTCCTAAATATGCTTCGGCAATTTCCTTCATATATACTAACACCATTGACGAAATTTCTTCTGGTTTGTAAGATTTATCCTCTTTTTTGTATTTTACATTAATATTGACTCTATTATCTTTCTCAGATAATTTGAAGGGAAATAGTTTAAGTTCTTGCTGGACTACTGGATCATTATAATCCCGTCCAATAAGTCTTTTAGCATCATATACTGTATTTTCTGGGTTCATACTGCCCTGGTTTTTAGCAGAATCACCAATCATTCGTTCAGTATCATTAAATGCTACATAACTAGGCGTAGTTCTATTACCTTGATCATTTGCTATAATTTCACACCGATTATCTTTCCACACAGCACAACACGAATACGTAGTTCCAAGATCAATTCCAATTGCTACCATAATATTATATTTAATCAATATTGAATTACTTTTAAATAATTTATATTTATAATAATTTATATTTATAATAATTTATATTTATAATAATTTATAATATAAATATGCCAGTAGTATTTTGCGTAATAGGTGATATGGGGTCTGGTAATAAAGATCAATATAAAATAGGAAAAATATTAGGTAATAATATAAAGAAAAACAATGCGGAGTTCGTCTTAGGTCTGGGTGATAATATATATGATGCCGGGGTCAGTTCAGTAAATGATAAACAATTTATAATGAAATTTGAGAAACCATATGAAATGATACCTGATAAAATTAAATTTTATATGTTGATAGGAAATCATGATTACGGAAGATATTGGGACAGATTTTTTAAACCACGGTGGCAATATCAAATAGGTTATAGCATTTTATCTGAAAAAAAAGGAGGTAAATGGGTAATGCCAAATAATTATTATATGTTTTCCAAAGCGAAGAATGGATGTCATATTGATTTTTTTTGTATTGATACAAATATAGATATGATGGATAAAAAAATAAAACAAGAACAATCTCGTGCAATATCTAAAATGATAAAATCTTCAAATGCTGATTGGAAAATATTGTGCGGACACCATACTTATAGAAGTATTGCCGGGCACGGAAATGCCTCACCGGAACTAGAAAGATATTTAAATAACTTTTTAAAATTAGGGATTGATATATATTGTAATGGACACGATCATAATTCCCAAGTTGTGACAAGAAATTTAAATGGAAACATTATTACAATTTTGCAATCGGGTACAGGCGGGAAAAGGTATCATGATCATACTATAAATTTAGATAATGTATTATTGGCCAAAGATACTGAATTAATTTATCATGATGAAAAATTAGGATTTATGAATTTATTTGCTTACCCTAGTAAAATTAATGTGGAGTTCATTGGTGAAAATGGAAGAAAAAAATACTCGTATACAATTTTAAAAACTATAAATAAACTATAAAATCTTAAAATAAAATCTAATATATAAGTATAAATATGCCAAGTAATACCGATTATAATAATGATAGAATATATCAACCGGTAAAAAATAATGTGAATTATGAGAATGACAAATGGGATGCGTGTAATCAGCGCCAGGAAAACACTAAATACGGGTTCGACGTGAATCCAGGAGGGTTTGTAATTACTGGCGCGAGACCTCAGATAATTCCTGGGGCCGGCGGAAAATTTCAGGATGGGACTGAGAATAATCCATTAAATCTAATAAATAAGAAATAATATCTAATATATTATATATATATGATTGATCAATGTGTAGAGGATTATGCCGGGGGCGGTTATAATTTTGACTTGGCAGCGGGAGGTATTGGAGGTGCAGGGATGCCTGCTGTTTTATTAGGTGGTACGGATCCAAGCAGTTTAGGTTTCTCCCCGGTAATGACCGGAGGCGGTAAAAAACCTAAGAAAAAGAAAAAATCAAGAAAACTTAAAAAAAGCAACCGTTCTATGTTAATTTCACGTTCGAAGAAATCAAGATCTAATTCTAAATATAAAGTAAAAAAAAGGTCGTATAAAAAAAAATCACTATCCAAAAAGTTTTTAAAGAAAAAGTCAAAAAAAACTAGAAAATCATTGAAATGAGTTTTTATAATTATATTTTTTTATATTAATTTAATAATCTTATAATGAATAATAACCATTATAATAATCTGACTAATACTGATATTACTAGATCAGGTATACAAAACTCATTTGCTCAATCACAACAAATCAAACCCAATGAATTATTAATTAATGATGATATGGTTAATATAAACAATAAAAGACATAATTTTGACACGACTAATAAAGTAATTTCTGATCTGAATGATGAGATTTTACAATTAAATAATAAAATTTCTAGTCTTTATTTAAAATTAAATAATTATGATAAGATTTCTAATGAAAATAATGAAAACATTCAAAAAATCTCCGAATTAGATAATAATTGTAAAGATACTAAAATTTTAGTAGAAAATCAAAAAGTAGAAATAAATAAATTGAAAAAAATAATTTATGAAAAATATAATAATGAAATGTATATTATGTTAAAAAATGTATCTAAACAAACAAAAACTGACTTTGATACAACCCATATAATTTCTTCACAATTAAATATTAAAGCACCCAATAAAGGTACAATTAATGAATTAATTTCAGCTATTACTAAATTTAAAGAAAAATCTAAAGAGATAGAATTAACTCAATAATCCTACACCATATTTCTTATTCATAAATTCTATATTAGTTTTACTACAATCTAATAATTTTTTCATTAATTTATTATTATAATATAATCCTCCATTTTTAATATAATAAACATTATCTTGTTTATTTAATGAATCTTGTATATTTTTGATAGTATTTTTATTGTCCACGTGAATGTATGAAAAATTAGTCAAGGGGTCGTATAGGCATGATGTATATTTTTTTTCATTAAATGATATATATAATAAAAATAACAAAAAAGATATAGGGAATAATATAAATAATAATTTAAGATACATATACATTATATATAGACAATAAACATGGCTGATTTTTCTTTATCTTCAATTAAATATACTTTTTTATCGCCATTTTGTTCAGCTTGTCTCTTTAGACCTTCGAGTGCTTCGCGGTCCATTGATTGTATTATTTCTTCATCTGCCATATATTTGACATCAACACGATTATCTGAACCATCTACTTTGAAAGATAAAACGCCAGGACCGACCTGCTCTAGTGATTCCATATAGATATCATTTAGTTTGTCGTGATTCGTATTTATGAAGGTACTCAGATATGGGGGGAGTGATGATATATTTTGAACATTCATTTTATTATTTATATAAATTATAAATTATAATTCTTTAAATAATAATAATTATAAAAGAGATTGTCTAATAGCTTCTTGTAGATCAGGGTCGTAATTTTCATGTAAGTATTCTAAAGGTCTTAAATTGATTGTATTAAAATGCATAGGTTGAATAATATTTAATCTTATAGGGTTTAATTCCATTGGATTTGGGGGGACTTCAAGTCCGCCAGTTAGATTTTCTATATTTTGAAAAATATTATTTGTATGGTTATTAAATATTCTATCTATGATATTTTCTATAAGAATATCTTCACTATCTTCTTCTCTATCATTTAATTGTGATTCTTGATCTTGTTCTTCTTCTGTGTTGTTTATACTACCATCCAAATTTTCATCTGGTATGGGTATATTATCATTATTTTCTTGAGGAAATTCTTCTCTACATATAGGACAAGAATTATTTTCTTTAAACCATGGTAATATTCCACCACATTCTTCTTTTGAGGATTCATAATGGAAATAATGAGGATCCTTACAAGGTAATTTAATAATGTTTTCACCTAATTTAAAACTATCCTGACAAATTGCGCAATGCAAATCATTATCTATATCTTCATTTGTAATAATGACTTTTTCTAATTTATCAACGAACTTTCCAGAACATGGTTTACAACAATTGCCTTGTTCTATAAAAGATCTTTCTAATATATTATTGAGATTGTTTTGCCTATTTAAGTTATTAACTAAATTAAAAAAATTAATGAGATTTCGGTCCATTATATTATTTATCTAATATATTTTTTATATCTTTTTTGATTAAATCGTATAAATATTGATAAACTTCATCAAGAATTTTATTAATTTGTTTTAGATCTTTATTATAAATTTCAGGGGACTCAAATGTTATATCTTCCATTTATTTATTAAATAAAATAATCTATCAAATTTAATTATCAAAATTCAAATTTTAAAAACGTATAGAAGTTATAATTATAAAATAAAGTATGTCCAAATAATACATAAATAAATATTATATATAATAATATATGTATTCTATATTATTATATATAATTATTGCTTTTCTATTTTTCATATTTGTTAAAGATATAAGGAAAAAAAATGTAGAAGGTCAAACATTAGAAAGTTATGATTATCAAGAGTTTCATAGTATTATAGATGATGATATTATAAATGAACAATTAAAAAATCACATAAATAAATATTCGAAAGATATAGATTCAATCTTAAAAAATACAATAAAAGATAAAAATATAGACAGTGAATTTATTGATGGAGAAAAGAAAAAAGGGATGGATACTAGTAGTATATTATATGATATAAATGTAAGAGATATGTTGGGTCAATTGAATGATAGAGATTATGACGAGGATTCTTATAGAAATTATTTAAATAATTATATAGAATTTAATAGAAATACTGACATATTAAATAAAATTTCTTATTCAAATGAACAATTAGATTTATTCAAGAAAAAATATAAAAAAGCGGTCCTTTATTCTAATGAATATGATTATATGGATATAAATGATGTAAATGAAAGAATAAAAAAAGTAAATGCTAAAATAAATAGTGGGAAATATGTTAAAGATGGTGTGGATTTTCCAGGTTTTATAGGTAAAAGTCGTGGCGAAGTTATTAATAATATAGTAGAAACGGAAGATAAGGAAGATGAAGGAATATTTATAAAGGATATGAAATTTTGTTGTGATTATAGCACGTTAAATTTACAGAATGTACCGATATTAAATGAATCAGAATATGAAAAAGTTAATAAAAGAATGAGGCATACAGAATTTGATGATGATGATGAACCAGTTGAAATGCATTTTGAATATAATTATCCATATTATAAATACATGGGTGAAGGTGATAGAATATATGACAGTTTATATTTAAATTATAATAAAACTAGAAATATTGGTGATTTGAATTTATAGAAAAAAAGTTTAATTGTTTTTGGTCTATTTATTTTAAATTGTTTTTTTGTTTATTTATTTTAAATTGTTTTTTGTTTATTTATTTTGGTAAGATTAGTAAAGTTGGTCCAGTCGATCGTCATCTAGTGACTAGGTGGATTTTGTAGTTGTGGGAGATGAGGGAGAGTATCTGGGAGATGAATGAGTGCTTGATGGTGTAGGAGATTCGGGCATATAGCAACCCGAATCATCTACTGGCATTTCTAGTTCTTGTTTGGGAGATGTCGGATATTCTGTTTCATGAATGAACAAATCATGACTGTTATCATGAGAAAAGTCATTGAGAGAAACGACACTTTCTATCATACGTTTCTTGATAGCAAGGAATAGATCACGCGGATTGCCACTGAATTTCGCGGAGACATGTATGAATACTTCGTCACTTCCTTCGTTCTTGATAAGAAAGAACTTTGGAGGGGTGCGTTTCTTTTCCTCGTAGATATCCTGCTGGACAATGCGGACGCGGAATGAAGAAGCACCCATATCCTTGGTAATTCTCTCGAGATCTCCTGAAAGAAGCTTACAGTTCTTGCCACCCGAACCAATGTACTTGCCAACAAGGTGGTCATCCATTTGAGTCTTAAAATTCAGGTGGTAGATGCGTGGAACACCTGAATTTGTAGGTTTTTTTGTATTGGCAGATACTTTTGTGGGTTTCTTTTTTGAGTTTTTCGGTTTAGGGTGTTCTGCTCTGATAGGACGGTCAACAGCATTAATATGCTCGATATGAGTGGTAATACAATTTGAAATTTCAGCGAGAAGTTCCGAAGTTGTGGCAGAGTATTCAGCGACGACACGTTCAGGTAGTTCATCGTCAGCAGGCATCTCCTTGACCGTGATGTGAGGCGAAGGAACTTCTGAAAAGTCTACGCCCAGAGACTTGGCGATGTTTGCCCTGGCACGATTGATTACGTGCTTGCGGACGAGAATACCCTTTGCTCCAATAAACTTACCAATATCTCCCTTGGAAATTGGGAGAGTGGTAGTAGCAGTCAGCGGAGTTGCGTGTTGCCAAACAGTAGGTTCCTCTGAAGGGTCCATAATCGAGTAGATTATTATTGTTTGAGGATGTATTATTCTTTTCGTTTGTTCTTTTAGTTTGATAAGTTGAACAATTTTGATTAAGTGAATATTTATAAATCAAATTTCAAATTTATTTTGTGAATAATAAGAATATTATAAACTTATTTAAAAAGGAGACTATATATATAAATGTGAATAGTAATTAATATGGAATAATTAATATATTATATATAAGTAGTGATAGTAATAACTACTTAAAAAGGAGACTATATATATAAATGTGAATAGTAATTAATATGGAATAATTAATATATTATATATAAGTAGTGATAGTAATAACTACTTAAAAAGAAGACAATATATATAAATGTGAATAGTAATTAATATGGAATAATTAATATATTATATATAAGTAGTGATAGTAATAACTACTTAAAAAGGAGACTATATATATAAATGTGAATAGTAATTAATATAATGATTACATGCTCCTTTAGCTCAGTTGGTTAGAGCGCGGGTCTTATGAGCCCGAGGTCGTGGGTTCGAGTCCCCCAAGGAGCACTACCAGGTTGTCCGAGTGGTTAAGGAGACCGACTTAAGATCGGTTGGACATAGTCCGCGTGGGTTCGAACCCCACACCTGGTATTAAGACCTTCAATAGTATTGAAGGCATCTGTTGAATTAGCTCAGTTGGTAGAGCGCTGGACTTTTAATCCAGTGGCCCAGGGTTCAAGTCCCTGATTCAGCATTTCCTCTTTAGCTCAGTTGGTAGAGCGCTCGGCTGTTAACCGATAGGTCGCTGGTTCGAACCCAGCAAGGGGAGTTAAGTCCTAGAATATTCTAGGCAATTTGGTTTCGTGGTGTAATTGGTTAGCACTTTGGACTTTGAATCCAACGACCCGGGTTCAAGTCCCGGCGAAACCTTGAATCTCACTATAGCTCAGTCCGGCAGAGCAGTGGACTGTAAATCCATTTGTCGGGTGTTCGAATCACCCTAGTGAGACTTTTATTATCTCTGTGTAGAGTACTCGAGACACTGATGGAGGTATATATCCGTGTGGCGCAATGGATAGCGCACCAGACTTCTAATCTGGGGGTTGCGGGTTCGAGTCCCGTCATGGATACTTTAGCACAGATACCCAAGTTGGTCAAAGGGGATAGATTCAAGTTCTATTGCAATCATGCTTCGTGGGTTCAAATCCCACTCTGTGCAATGTCTATATAGCTCAGTTGGTTAGAGCGTATGTTTTGTAAGCATAAGGTCATGAGTTCGAATCTCATTGTAGGCTATTAACTAATATTTTCTTTTTAAATTTTATTTCAATAATGACTATATTTAAAGATTATAATTCATATTTATTTAATTATGTATAATTTTATAAGACGGTGGTTCTGTTATGGAACAAGAGATAAAGTAAATGGCGTATACACATTAAAGTTACAAGATAATAAATATTATGTTGGAAAGTCAGATGATATTGATAGGAGAATATGGGTTCATTCTAATGATTGTGGGTCATCATGGACTAAAAAACATAAAGTAATCAAAAGAATTCCAAATATTACTGGCGAAGATGGAAAATTAGGGGAATTAGCAGAAACAATAGAAAGTATGAAGTTATATGGGATAGACAATGTAAGAGGATCAATGTTTACTAAAATATATTTAACTGAATCTGATAAAATTAAAGCTGCAGAATTATATTGCGAAATGTATGATTTATGCAGAAAATGTGGTTCAGCAAATCATTTTGTGACAGGGTGTAATAATGATGATGTTGAAAATTGGGTTAATAAGTTTGGAGGAAAACTACTAGTACATAGTCGAAAATGTCAACAATGTTCTCGGGATATTAATAGTCTCCCTTCATTTTATAAATATTGTAAGAATTGTTATAAATTAAATATTAAATTTAAATAAATATTATTTATATGTTACAATTAATTCCTATCACATCTTCTGAAGAAGAAGAAGATGATTCAGCATGTGACTATTTGAAAAAAGACGGTTTTGATGAAGAAGATATTAAAATTATTAAAGAACATTTTGATAAAGAAGGTATAAGGTATTGTATCAAAACATTCAAAGGAATATCACTACAAGAAATGAAAGAAGATTTAAAAATATATAGGGGTAAATCCGGACAATGCAAAGGATTATTTGTCAAAATTAAAAATTCAATATCTAAAATATGTAGATAATATTACCTATAAGGAAATGTATTATAATTAAAATCTGTAAATATTTCCTTATCTTTTAAATTTATATCTTCATTTATTATATTTTTTAATTCTTCATTTTCTTTTTTTTCTTTATTGTATTTTATGTATAATTCATCATACTCTTGATTGAGATTATTTATTATCCAGACACATTCGTGACAATATTCACACATTATATATATAATATTATTTTTTTTTTTTAAATACAATTATAGAATATTAAATGAATTTATTTAAAAATAAAATAAAATAAATTATATATAATGCTTTCTATATTAAAATTCGGGTTATATGCGGTTGGTTTAGTATATAATATTACTAATGATGTTATTAATGATACAGTTTACCCAAATCATACAGATTATATAACATTTACTGAAAAATATAATAAGACTTATGATTTCAATAATTATTTAATTTATAAGGATAATTTAAATTATATTAATGATATGAATTCAAAGAATTTAACATACAATTTAGAAGTTAATTTTTTTGTTGATATAAAATTTAATATGGTGAAATTTAATAAAAAAAATGAATGTCATAATTGTTTTACAGAATCAACTGATATTATACCCGAGTCAATCGATTGGAGGTCAAAAAATGCTGTAACTCATGTTAAAAATCAAGGTCAGTGTGGAAATTGTTGGGCTTTCTCAAGCACAGGATCCATCGAAGGTGCCTGGGCCATCAAGAATCATAATTTATATAATTTATCCGAACAAATGTTAACAGATTGTAGTAGAAATTATGGTAATAATGGGTGTCGTGGGGGTCTTATGGATAACGCATTCAAATATGTAATTGATAATGGTGGATTATGCACTGAAAAAGAATATCCTTATATTGGCAATGATAGTATTTGTCTACAAAATCAATGTAATAATGTTGTAAAAATTAAGAGTTATACAGATGTAAAACCGAATGATGAATCTATTCTGAAAAGAGCAGTTGCTATTGGGCCGGTATCTGTAGCAATACAAGCAAATGTATCATCCTTTAGATTTTATAAATCTGGTGTATACCAAGACCCAGAGTGTGGTGATCAATTAGATCACGGTGTTTTAGTAGTTGGATATGGTACTGATCAAGATTTAGATTATTGGATTGTTAAAAATAGTTGGAGTCCGGAATGGGGTGATAATGGTTATATTAAAATTCTTAGGAATGATGCGAATAGTGATTCAGGTATGTGTGGGATTGCTTCTCAACCTAGTTTCCCCATAGTTTAATTATTTTTTCTAAATTTATATTATTATCATATTTATATGATTTAATAAAAGTATTTAATAAAGTATTATTTAATTGTTCATATTTATCTTTGAAATTATATAATATTTGGTCAAAACAAAATTTACAATCTGACTCATAATAATAAATTAAATTATCTAAATCATATTTAAAATTTATATAATTCATATATCTACATATATTTTATAATAAATATTTAAATTGACAGTTCACAGAATAAATTTGAAATTTACATTTTCTATAATGTATATTTAAATTTACATCGAGTTCTATTAACAAAGAACACAAATAATTTACAAAACAATAACAGTCGAACAAACCTATCAAACAACCAATACTCCCTCTCAAATACAGAATGGCTTCTGGAATTAAGAGTGTTGCTGCGAAGACTGGATGGTTGGACGAGAAGTTCTTGAAGCACATTGTTAAGAACTACTCTGGCAAGATATTCACTCTGTCAGACCTCAATGAAGACGCCGTGATTTCTAAGTTCATGTCTCCTTCTAAGAAGGTCTCCAAGAATGACTCCAAACCTCGTCCGCTCACTTCAAGTCCAATGAAGTTCTTGAAAGAAAATCCAGAAACTGGACTGAAGTTTATTCAAGAAAATCCTAAGACGAACCGAGAGGGTAAAGAACCCTCCAAGTCTTACCTTATGTATGAAGATTACAAGAATGTAACGACTTATGCTGAATTCACCGAGACACGCGGTGGTACTGCCCAACTTCTATATGATTACCGTAAGGGTTTCGTTCAGATCGATGGATATGAAGCACCTGTTGTAATTTCTCCAGAAAAGAAGGTCGAGGAAACCTCCAAATCTGAAGAGGCAGAGAAGGTGGAGGCAGAGATAGAGGAGGTGGAGGCAGAGATAGAGGAGGTGGTCGAAGTAGTTAAGAAGGAAGAAAAAAAGAAGACGGTTAAGAAGGAAGAGAAAAAGAAGATCCCAAAGGATAAAAAGGCAGCGAAGGTAAAAAAGGCGAAGAAGAATCCCACTAAAGTTATGTCTGATATAGTAATCGAACCAGAACTGGAAGAAGACACTTCTGAAGATCTCGAATCGTCTGATCCTACTCCTGTGGAAGAACCTACTCCTGTGGAAGAACCTACTCCTGTGGAAGAACCTGCTTCAGATGATTCTGATGAAGAAGAAGAAAAATCAGATTACAATCCATTTAATTTAAAATCAGATTCTGATTCAGATTCGGAATCTGATGATGACAACTAGATTCATAAATAAAACAAAAACAAAACAAAAAACAAAAACGAAAACAAAACAAAACATAAAAACACAAAAAAAGTACAAAACTATAAAGACAAAAAACACAATCTTTTTTTTATAAATTTGAAATTTGATTTTAAAATAATCATAACAAAAATAATTGTTGATTTAATATATCATCAACAAAAATATGAACACAACACCCAAATACAATACTGATGACGAGGTCTTCCCGCGTGTGGTTCAGTGCGTTTTAGAACCCAAACCTTTTGAATTCGCACAATTATATGAAGGACCACCTACTGATATGTGCGAGTGCACCCTTTTACATCCGCCTGTACAGGTTGGTATTGTTAAAAAGGTGAGGTTCGGTGAAGATAATGTAAAAACATTTGCCGCGGATCGATTTGATAATATATGTGAGGAGTCACCTGAACCATTTGATCCAACTATACATATTTCTGCTATAGATAATCAACGTGAACTATATGATTATGAAATGCTCCGAACAATTTTGGAGAATAATCTCTATAATAACTTTTCTGATAGAGAAGCCCACAAATTATTTAGAAATACCAAAATTCTCTCAAAGAGTGAAGTCAATAATCTCCGGCAGGAAAATTATAGCGAATTAGACGATCCTATAGGTTTTATATCTTCAGAACTATTATTGGGTGCGGGCGACGTTGTTAAAAAATATCCAGTTGATATCGTTATGGATTGTATTCTAAATATTATGGAAATAATATACTCTATCACAGAACTTAATACTTGTAATGTCATATATTATAGAGGAGGACTCTCTGTTTGTAATAGACCAGGCAAAAATCAAAAACCTGTATTGGAAAGGAAACTAGAACAAATTATGATTTGTGTATAAATAATAAAATAGATTAAAAATAAAACAAAAAAAATAATAATTAATATAATAAAAAAAAA
>Ga0209094_1000482_pt1 | contig 29432 bp, 29 predicted proteins | sample COGITO_mtgs_1004_2_FD_184790 | JGI IMG/M metagenome (GOLD analysis project Ga0209094, IMG submission 184790) | Pelagic marine microbial communities from North Sea - COGITO_mtgs_100430 (SPAdes) (version 2) | ecosystem: Environmental > Aquatic > Marine > Epipelagic ... | reverse complement strand
AAGGCCATTGGGGTAGAAGTTTGCTGTCCTACTCGGGTAGAGAAAAGGCAATGGAGTGACCGCGTTAAAAAAGTAGAGGTGCCACTATTGCCCTCTATGGTGCTGGTGTTTTTGGAGGTTAAAGACAGAGAGCTTATCTTTTCTGTGCCTGGTGTTGTGCGGTATCTTTTTTATCTTGGTAAGCCAGCAGTGGTGCCAAAAAAAGAGGTGGAACTACTTAACGACATCGAGAAAAAAGGAACAAACATTATAGCCATTAAAGCGATCAAAGCTGGAGATATTATAGATGTACCTGGTTTTGGAGCTACTGCTCAAAAAGGGAAAGTAAGACACATATCTGGCAATAAATGCTGGGTGGTGTTGGAGCGTCTAGGTTTTGTAGTAACCCTGCAGCTAGAGTAGCTTACGCCCCAGTGCTTATAAAATAAGCACTGGTTTTTTGTTACTACAATTAAAATCAAACCATTACAAAAATGTAATGGGACTTGAGGTGGCGAAGCCGTGGAGAAACAAATCTCCAAATATTTTTTAGTTCTGTTTTCAGCTAAATAAAATTATTCATGAGTAACAAAGTAATTTACGAGCCTAATCAATATGCTAAAATTGGTTTTTTTAAAACCATGCTAACAGTTATTAAAAACACTGCAGCTTCTAAAGAATTAATATTACAACTCTACAAGCGTGATTTTTTAATGCAATATAAAAAATCATTTTTAGGTCTAGGATGGATGATTTTTGGGCCAATAATGGGTATAGTTTCTTGGGTACTGATGGATTCGGCAGGTGTTCTGTCACCTGGTGATGTTGGTGTGCCGTACCCAGTTTATGTGCTGTTTGGCACCTCTATTTGGGGCTTGTTTATGAGTTTTTTTGCTAGTTCTAGCCAAACGCTTCAAATAGCCGCAGGATTCATACAACAGGTTAATTTTCATCACGAGGCATTGCTTTTTAAGCAGGGACTTCAAAATTTAACCAATTTTGGGATTTCACTTATCATTAATGTTATTGTCATGCTCAGTTTTGGAGTTGTACCGTCATGGTATATTGTTTTAATGCCGCTGCTTATTATTCCTATTTTCTTCTTAGCTGCCAGTGCTGGTCTTATCATATCTATTTTGAGTACCCTTACCTCAGATGTTTCAAGAATTGCATCCTTCTTTCTTTCATTACTTATGTTTATTACGCCTGTTATTTATGATTCTACAGATAAGGTACTTTGGTTACAACAATGTAATTTATATAACCCTTTAACTTATTTGATAACAGGCCCAAGAGACCTGGTCTTAACAGGCATGATGAGTAACCCAGAATATTATTTGCTCTCGATCTTTATGGCTACAGGGTTTTTTATGATTGCCTTGCGCTTTTTTTACATCTCAGAAAAAAAAGTTATTGAAAAAATGATTTAAATAAATGCAAAACAATACATTAAATTAAATGAGTGAAGTTTTAATAAAGGTAGATCACCTTTCCAAAAAGTTTTGTAGGTCTTTAAAACGCAGTATGTATTACGGCGTAACAGACACCCTTAAGACAATGGCGGGTGTTAACTATAGCACAGATACCTTAAGACCTTCAGAGTTTTGGTCTTTAAACGATATTAGTTTTGAGTTAAGAAAGGGGGAAACCTTGGGCATACTTGGTGCCAATGGATCTGGCAAAAGTACGCTGCTTAGATTGCTTGCTGGCATCTTTCCTCCAGATCATGGCAAAATAGAGATTAATGGTAATATTGGGGCATTAATTGCAGTAGGCGCTGGGTTTCATCCTCACATGACAGGGTATGAAAACATTTATTTAAACGGTACCATTTTAGGGCTTACAAAAGACAGAATTGATGAGATCATTGATGAGATAACTTCTTTTTCTGAAATTCCAGAAGACGCCTTGAACGCACCCGTTGCAACCTACAGTAGCGGAATGAAGGTACGGCTTGGTTTTTCTGTGGCAATGCACTGCGAGCCAGATATACTTTTAGTTGATGAGGTGCTTAGTGTGGGAGATATTGGGTTTAAGAATAAGGCGGTTCGTAAAATGAATGAATTTCGTGAAAAAGCAAATGGGTTGATATTCATCTCTCATGATTTAGAGCAGATGCGCATGCTTTGCGATAGAGTTATTGTCTTGGATAATGGAAAATGTGTGTTTGAAGGTGATACAGAAAAAGGATGTATTGCTTATGAAGAAATTATTAGAGACCATAAGATTAAAAATAATATTAAGCTAAAAAGGCAGAGTAATGTAGTTTATACAAACGATATTATAGATTTGAAGGATATTCAAACAGTTGATTCAAATAGCAGAAATTTATCAAACATTGGATTAAGTGATCAATTAATAATTTTAGTAAAATTTAAATTAAATGAAGTTTTAGAGGATTTATCTATACATGTAAAAATAGCAACTGAAGCTCAACCATTTTCTTGGATAATAGAATTAGCAAATGACTACAATAATAAAAAGAATTTTGGCACACTAAATGCTGGTGTTTACTTTGTGAAAATTAAATTAGACAAACATAATCTAACTCCTGGTGTATATAATTTTGGTACGGTAACATTTAGAAATAACAAAACATTCGAGACATATAACAAAACCCAAATAAAAAAAATATTTACGGTTAACTCAGAAGACAGGAAATATGACAAAGGGGTTGTTAACGTTGATGATTTTTGGAGTATAGAAAAAGTAGATTAAAATGAAGTTTTTAAAACAACTACTATTTCAGGAAAAAATCTCTCACAGCGATATCAATCAGTTTGATATTATAATTAAGAAAGGAGATATATGTATTGATGCAGGTGCAAACGTCGGTAACATAACAGCACAAATGTTAGATTATGGCGCTAAGGTTTATGCTTTTGAGCCTAATCCATTTGCTTTCGCAAAATTAGAACAAAGATTTATTTTGAACAAAAATGTTGTTTGTTTTAATAAAGGAGTTTATTCAAAACAAGATAAAATGGCTCTTTATTTTCATGAAAACAGTCATGAAGATGAGGTTAAGTGGTCTACAGGATCATCTTTATTGGATTTTAAAAGTAATGTAGATGAAGGTAAAAAAGTAATGGTAGATATAGTTGATTTTGATTTTTTTATTAGAAGTCTAAATCAACGAATCAAACTAATTAAAATGGATGTCGAAGGAGTAGAAATAGAAATTATAAATAAACTTTTAGATACTGGCACCATACATCTTATTGATAAGCTAGTTGTAGAAACCCACGAAGACAAAATACCTGAGCTAAAGCAGAGAACAGATTTATTAAAAAAGCGGATACAACAAATGGGTATTCAAAATATTGATTTAAATTGGATTTAAATTTCTTAAAACAGTTTAATAATACTAAAAAAGTGTTTATACCTTTTAAAGGGTATGACTTTATTGGAGGTCCTTCAACGTTTATGAGAAACCTCAAAACCTACCTTGATGATGTTAGCTATAAATACAAAAGTGATATCTCTAAATCAAAACACATATTTTTTCCAATTTCTTATGATTTAGCATCTTTAAAAAAAATTAAAAAAGACAAAGGTGCAATCATCCAGCGCTTAGATGGTATTTACTATCCGCAAAAACATGGTGCTAGTTATCTAGAAAAAAATAAATTGATAAAAGATATTTATCTAAACCATGCCACTAAAGTTGTATTTCAAAGCCAGTACAGTAAAGCGCAGTGTTTTAAACTTTTTGGTGAAAAGGATACAGATGATTACGAAATTATCATAAATGGAGTAAATGAAGCTATTTTTTATCCAAGTAGCACCTTTAAAGAAGTTCCAAAAAAATTTAAATTGGTAACCACTGGTAATTTCAGGAACATAGATATGCTGGAGCCAGTAATAAAAGCGTTAGATACTATTTCTAATTTTGATTTTGAATTACATATTGTAGGCCCAATTGTAAATCATAAATTACATGATTTGATAAATCGTGACTATGTGATTTGTCATGGTACAAAAACGACTCATCAAATAGCTGATTTATTAAGAGAACATCATATTTTCATGTACTCACATTTAAACCCACCTTGCCCAAACTCTGTTTTGGAAGCAATTGCCTCTGGCCTTCCAGTTGTTGGTTTTAATAGCGGCTCTATGAGTGAGCTTTTACACTTTTCTCAAAATTTACTGGCAGAGGTTTCCAATGATGTATTTCAAAAATATGAAGACTTTTCTGCAGATAAATTGAAAGAAAAAATTATATACTGCATGACTCATTTTGAGAAAATGAGAGAAGTATCGCTAGTTAATGCCTCAAACTATTCTTTTAAGCATTGCGGTAAACAGTATCAAAAAATATTTCAAAATATTGGTTAGTAACACACCAAAAATTACTGTTTTAATGTCTGTCTATAATGGCGCTAAATTTCTAGCTGAAGCCATAGATAGTATTTTGGCCCAAACATTTACTGATTTTGAATTCATCATCATTAATGATGCATCCATAGATAATAGTTTACAGGTAATTAATTCTTACAAAGATGCTAGAATTGTACTATTACAAAACACCAAAAATCTCGGTCTTACCAAGTCGTTAAACATTGGTATTGCAAAAGCAAAAGGCAAATATGTTGCCAGGATGGATGCAGATGATATTTCTATGCCAAAGCGGCTAGAAAAACAGTTTGACTTTATGGAAGAGCATCTAGAATTTGCTTTTTGTGGGACTAGAGCAAAAACTATTAATGATGTTGGCAAAGAAATTAGTTTTTTTAAGCCGCCTACAGATAGCTCTAAAATTCTAGCATTATTACTGTTTAAAAACTGTTTTTTTCATAGCTCTTTAATTATCAGGACAGAAAAACTTTTACAAGTTTCGGGCTATAATGAAGCCTACAAGTATGCTCAAGATTATAAATTGTATTTAGAGCTATTTAAAAATAAATGCTACGGCACTAACCTTAAAGAACAATTATTGGTTTACAGGGTTTTAAACTCAAATATTTCTCATAATAACAGAGATACACAAGATGATCTTGCATGTAGCGCAATAAAATCCGCATGGCAAGAGTGCTATGGAATTTCTGTAAATATTCAGTTTGTAAAAAAAATACGTTCCGCCATTGTTTACAGAGAGCGATTAGGGCAAATAAATACCTTAGAGGCCATAATTTATTTTAGAAATTTATATAAGCAATTTCAAAAACAGTTTAACCAAAACAGCGTAGCATTAAAAGAAATGCGAACTCTTGTTAATCTAGTTATAGATGTATTCTACAATAATAAAAAGGCAAAGCTCATTAAGCATATCGTTTATTTTAATTCGAGATTTCATGCTTTTATTTAATAATAAAATATTTTGAGTTGAAAATACTATTCTGCGCTTACGATAGAGCAGGGCAAATAGCTTCAGGACCCAATGCCTGGTTGCAAAGACTTGTTCCAGCTTTAATAAGTAATTACGGGCTTGATATTCAAACCCTTTTTGTTTATTCGGGAGAATCTAATAAATGTCCAACAATAAGCTTTTTTAAAAACAATAACCTACCACTTCATCTCATAAACAGCAATACTAACAGCTATGTTGAAGATCAAGTAAAAGCATTGTTGAACATTGTTAGAAGAGAAGATATATCAACGGTGGTTGCCAATTTGGTTATTCCCGCGTTATATGCAACTCAATACTTAAAGCCCTACAATATTCCTGTTATAGGTGTACTACATTCTAACGATACATTTTACAAAGGTGTAATAACAAAATTTATTCATGGTAAGATCAAAAATCAGTTAAGCACTGTTGTATCAGTATCAGGATATATCAATATTATTTGTGAATCTCAAAATACCAATACCCAATTATTAAATATTCCTTGTGGTACACCAGAGGTTAAAAATAGTACTTCACTAGATAGCCAAGAAGTTTTTAAAGTGATCTATGCAGGAAGATTAGTTAAAGAAGCCAAGCAAGTATTAAAATTGACAAAAGCATTTTGTGATGCTTCTAAAGTAAATGATAAAATAAACTTTAGTATTTATGGTGATGGTGATAAAGAGCAATCTATAAAGGCGCTTATTCAAGACCAGAAAGCATCCAAAAATGTAATCCTTTTTAAGGCTTTACCGCCAAGTCAAATACTGAACAAAATACAAGAGCACCATGTATTTACCCTTATGAGTGATTACGAAGGGATGCCTATAGCCTTAATGGAAGCTATGGCTTGTGGTGTTGTGCCAGTATGTTATGTTGGTGAAGGCGGAGTAGATGAAATAATAGAGCACGGTGTAAATGGGTTTATCGTTAAAAATAGGGGTAAAGACTATCAAGAAAAATTACAACTTTTAGTTAATGATAGGTCGCTTTGGGAAACCATGTCTAAAAATGCACGAGCTACCATACAACAAAAGTATAGTTCAAAAATTACACATCAAAAATGGTTTGAGTTATTAAACCAGTTTAAGGATGTAAAACAAAAACCCTTGCGTATTCCTTTACGTATTAAACTAAAAGGTGCTCTTTTATATTATGGGGATAATAGAAAACCGAGTCTTAAAGATAGAAGCGCAACATGGTTAAAATCTAGTTGGATGGCCTTTAGATTATTTGTAAGACCAAGAGCTAGACTAAGAGAATTATTAAAAAAATGAAATCAAAAAAAAACATTTTAATTGTTTCTCCTACCAAAATAGGGCTTACCGAGACATTCATTAGGGCGCACATAGACCAGTTGTATGGCAATGTATTTTACCTCTATGGTTGGGACTTAGATTTTAAGACACAGAATGGTATTTCTCTAAGTGAGCTGTATAGACCGGGGTCTAGTTTTTTGACTAAACTCAAATCTTTGTTACCACATTATATTTATTTTCGTTTATTACAAAAGCACAAAAAAAGCTACACAAAAGAAGCGCTTATAAGCCGCTACATGCAAGAACATCATATTGATGTTGTATTGGCAGAGTATGGTACGGCAGGAAGTTATATAGCGCCTGTTTGTAAAAGCTTGGATATCCCTCTATTGGTCCATTTTCATGGTTTTGATGCTTCTCGGAAAGACATATTAAACAACTTTAAAAAAGGGTATCAACTTATGTTCTCTTATGCTAAAAAAATTATTGTAGTATCAAATGCTATGAAACAAGTACTTATAAGGCAGGGTTGCCCTGAAACCAAGCTTTTGATAAATACCTATGGCCCCCACCCAGATTATTTGAACATAAAACCAGATAATAATTCTAATTATATCATTTCAGTAGGTAGACATACCTACAAAAAGGCACCTTATTTAACGATACTAGCCTTTCAAAAAGTATTAATAAAACATCCTCAGTTAAAATTAAAAATGGTAGGAGACGGAGAGTTATTTGATGTGAGTAAAAACCTAGTTAAAAGTTTAGGTTTAGAAAATAATATAATTTTATTGGGTGGTTTAGAGCGTAAAGAGATCATTAAGCATCTACAATCTGCTTTTCTATTTGTACAACACTCTATTGTTGCTTACAATGGCGATAGTGAAGGCACACCCGTTGGTATTATAGAAGCTATGGCTGCAGGCTTACCTGTGGTTTCTACAAGGCATGCAGGGATACCTGATGTGGTAATAGAAAATGAAACAGGCTTATTGGTTGATGAGGGTGATATTGATACAATGGCTAGTTATATGCTAAAGCTAGTTGAGAATAGAGATTTAGCAGAAAGTTTTGGTAAAAATGGGAATGCAAGAATCCTTTCTGAATTTACTTTACAAAAGCATATATCAACAATTGATCGTTTAATTCAAGAAATCTTTTGATTTAGAAATTATTAATTACAATAATGACTCCACTAATTACCTTAATAATTCCTCATTATAACAGATTTAACCTGCTCAAACAGACTTTAAAATCTGTGCTATTTCAAACATTTACAAATTGGGAACTTATACTGGTAGACGATTATTCTGAGCCAGATTGTATACGCAAAATAAAAGCTCATATACATTCAGAAAGTCGGTTTAAGTTAATAACTAAAACTAAAGAAGCTAAAGGCGCTCCGGTAAGCAGGAATATAGGCTTAAATCTTGCTAAAGGTCAGTATGTGTTATTTCTAGACTCTGATGATATTTTGGCGCCATTTGCATTAGAACAGCGGTTGAAAGTTTTTACCACTACTGAACTCCCTCTAGATGCAGTAATAGCACCTACAATTAGATTTAAAAAAATCCCTGGAGATTTAAGTGAGGCTTGGGGCATATTAAATGCAAGCGAAAATGTAATGTCCCGTTTTACAAAATGCGATACTCCTTGGCATACAATGAGTGCACTTTGGAATAAAAAATTTATATCTAAAATAGGAGGTTGGGATGAAATGTTATCCAGTTATCAAGATTGGGAACTTCATATAAGAGCTCTTTTATTCGGTCTGAGATATCATGAAATTAATGATTATGATAATTTTTACAGAGAAAATTCAGATGAGCAATCTATTGCAAGGCGTCATTTTAATGATAATATAACGCAAGGGAGATTCAAAGCTTTTTCATCGGTTATAAAACAAATAAAACCAACAAACAATAATATTTGGATTAAGAACCTACGCAGTCTTGTGATTCGCAATTTAGTTTTATTAATAGATAATGGTAAAGTAGCTATTGTCTCTAAACTATTACAAGACCATAAGACATATAATTTAAGCGTAATAGATAAAAAAATATTAGTGTTGATGAAAAAAGATCCAGATTCATGGAGATATAGAAGATTAACTCAAATTTTTATCACTTTGTTTTGGAAACATTTAGATTATAATCCTTGGGAAGTTTCTAAAAGACAAAAAATAGACCTCGAAGGAAATGAAAAAGCTTTTCAATACAATTACAAACAACTTCTTTTAAATTAATATAAATCATGTTAAGAGCAACTGTTATATTGTGTACCTATAACCCTAAAAAGGAAATTCTTGCAAGAACTCTTGAAGGCTTAAAAAGACAAAGTTTAACTACCGATCGTTGGGAGCTCATCCTAGTTGATAATAACAGTTCAAATTTATTTAGAAAAGACCTTGATTTATCATGGCATACAAATAGTAAAATAATTATTGAAAAAAAACAAGGACTAACTCATGCACGTATTGCTGGCATAAAAAATGCTACTTCAGAAATTTATATTTTTGTTGATGATGATAATGTTTTAGATTCATATTATCTCACTAATGCAATAAAAATAGGTGATACTCACCAATTTTTAGGGGCTTGGGGAGGAAAGTCTGTTGGTGATTTTGAAATAGAACCCCCAAAGTGGTTTACTCAAAAACACTATGAGATGCTTGCCATAAGAGATGTTAAAAGAGATATTTGGTCAAATAAATATTTTGATAATTCTACCAACCCAATTGGTGCAGGTTTAGTAATTAGAAGTGATGTTGGTAAAACCTACATTGTAGCTCAAGAAAATGGCAACAATCAACCTATTCTAGATAGAAATGGCAATAGCCTTTTGAGTGGCGGAGATAATGACATCGTTTTTACAGCTATAAATCTTGGATATGGTTCTGGTTGTTTTAAAAATCTTAGACTAACACACATTATACCTAAGGATAGATTAACAGAGACCTACATCATAAAACTAACAGAAGCCATGGCATTATCTAATGTTTTGCTTTTCCATAAATATGGATTAACATACTATCTTCCAGTAAGGCCTAGAGGTATTGCTACAGATATTTTATATCAATTACAACTTTGGCGTATGCCCAAGATAAAAAAAGCTTTGATGGATGCTGAACTAATGGGTGTTTTAAAAGGGAAGACAATTTTAAAATCATTTGATGCATAAAAAACAACCCTTGGTTTCTATACTTATGGCCAACTACAATAATGGTGCATATATTGAAAATGCTATTATGAGTATTGTAAATCAGACTTATGTAAATTGGGAAATTATTATTATTGATGACGCCTCAACAGACAATAGTTGGGAGATAATAACCAGGTTTGCTGAGATTTATCCTAATATCCGTTGTTATCAGAATCCTAAGAATTTAAAAGTAGGGGCAACAAAAGCTAGAGCGACTAGTTTAGCAAAAGGTCAAATATGTGCTATATTAGACCCTGATGATAAGTTGGTGCCAACAGCAATAGAAAAACAAGTACAATGCCACTTGGAATACTCAAATTGTAGTATAGTATCCTCTAAATATTACATTTGTGATGAAGTATTTAAGATCAACGGTATTAATACAGATGTTTATAAACCGGAGCAAAACTATTCCTATTTAGCTTCTAAAGGCGGCATCAATGCGTTTTGGTCTTTTAAAAAGTCAAAATATGACTTAACAAGAGGTTTCAAAACCAAGTATTACTTAGCAGAAGATCAAGATTTATACTACCAATTGGAAGAAGTAGGTGCAGTTAAAGTTATTAATGAGCCACTTTACTATTACAGAATCCATAAAAATTCTATTTCTAAGAACGATAACTTGGCAAAGGCATATGCTTATCATTTGTTAGCCATGTTTGAGGCTAAAAATAGAAGACCAAAAAATAAATTAGAGTCAGAGGCTATAAAAAAGGCATTTATGCACTTTATGACATGGGGGATTATGAAAATAAAAAAGAAAATGCGTTTACAATTGTTTGGTAAAATAGTAATGAACTTCCCTCAACTGTTTTTTAAAAGAATAGTTATCTCTGGTTTATGGGGTGTAATTAAAATAAATTATGAATAAAGGAATGGTTTCTGTGATCGTTACCTGCTATAATCAAGCACGTTGCATTACTAATACTCTAGAAAGTATTGTGGCACAAACCTATACAAACTGGGAGTGTATCATTGTTGATGACGGTTCTGAAGATGACAGTGCAGCCGTAATTAATGACTTTATTAAAGATAATACAAGATTCACATATTTATTTCAAGATAATCAAGGTGTTTCTGTAGCTAGAAATACAGGGTTTAAATTGGCCTCAGGAAATTTTGTAAACTTTCTGGATGGTGATGATACTTTTTTACCCAACAAGTTAAAAGAACAAGTACAAGTGTTTGAGGATAATCCTGAGATAGCAGTTTGTATTTGCGATCATCAATTTTATCTTGAAAAAAAAGAGGTTTATAAATACTATGAGTTTGAAAAATTAACCATAAAACCCCTTGAGCAAATTTTCTTTAAATGGCACAATGGGGTAGCTTTTCCACCTCATGCAGCATTATATAAAAGATCAATTTGGAAAAAAGTTGAACTTCCCTTTCCAGAAGATTATAATTACCGCTGTGAAGATTGGGTGTTTAACGTGCTTGTAGCTCTAAAAGATAAAAACTATTACATGCTAGATAAAGTACTGTGTAATTACCACATAGGAGATGAAAATTATACTAATAACACTAAGAGTTTAGCCACCGCGGCTATTAAAGCAGCACTGTATTTAAAGCCAAAACTACCAAAGCAGTACCAGGAAAATTTTATAGATACAACTATAAATAACAGTCTTGATATGTATCTGGACAGCCAGAAAATTAAAATTTTACAAGAGTCTAAAAATTGGCGTATTGCCAATGCCATTAGTAAACCATTTATAAGTTTTTTAAAACGTGTTAAAGAGTAAAAAAAAGCTACTTCATATTATACCTTATAATGAATTTATACCCCCTAAAAATGGAGGTGCTTTACGTTGTTATCATTTATGTACAGAGCTGGCTACATATTTTGATGTTACCCTAGTTACTCTTCAGCCAGCAAGTGACATAGTTGACACTAATTTTAAAAACATAAAAATACTTAACCCTGCAACGCCTTTAAAGCTTAATGGCTTTAAAGCTAAATTAATAAATGCTATAAAATACCGTTGGTATATGGGAACCATAAAAGGCCCTGCAGAAGCTACTGTTTTAGATTTTTACCCATTACTAAAGCAGTTGGCTAAAACAGAAACTTTCGATTATGTGCTAATGGAACATTTATCCTCTATGGCACTAGGTGGGTCAATAAAGAAATGGTGGCCTTCTGCTTTACGCATTGTAGACCAACATAATGTTGACCATTTGCTCTACAAGCAGAGTCATGACCTGAGTATCAAAAAACACAAAAAGACATTTAATAGACTAAAACATCAAGAAAGCCATATGTATACCTATGCTGATTGTTTTCTTGCATGTAGCGCAAATGATGTGACAGAACTTTTACATTTAAATAAAAATAGAATAAAAGGGGTGGTGGTACCTAACGGGACAACACAAAAAAAGTTTGTTCAAAAAGATTTCTCTGAGCCTGCCCTTATTTTTTGTGGATCTCTAGATTATACGCCTAATAAAAACGGATTATTATGGTTTTATGAAACAATATGGCCAAAATTAAAGACTACTATTAAAGGCATTACCTTAACAGTTATAGGTAGAAATGGTCAAGATAATGCTTACGCACCATTAAAAATAGACCCGCAAATAAATTTTATAGGAGAAGTTATAGACGTGTCGCCTTTTTATCACAAAAACAACATTGCTATTGTACCTCTACTTGAGGGCAGTGGGACACGGCTTAAAATTTTGGAAGCCATGAGTTTTGGTTTGCCAGTTATTAGTACTAGTATTGGCGCAGAGGGTATAGATTATATTGAAAACAAGCATATTATAATTGCCAATGAAACCAATGATTTTCAAAAAGCAATTATTGATAATGTCAATAAGCCAAGTATTTTAAAAAACTTAGCAAGTGCGTCCTTACTGTTAATTAATGAAAAATATACTTGGCAAAATATTGTCATGAAACTTCACCATGAACTCTAATTTTTTGAATTGTTATTTTCATTAAATGAAAACGCGAAACACGAATTCATCTTTATTAATTTTATGGGCGTATTATTCCGCTGTTGGTCATTATATAGAATTATTGCAACTTATTGCTGATTATAAAAGTGCAAATCAGGATTTAAGAATATTTGCAGTTGTAAATGATAAAGGGCCATTTGGTATTCTTGAATATTCTGGTATTTCTGAAGATGTCTATCCAATTAATGTTCTTGAAATTGCAGAAAACAACTTATCCCAGCTAGATAATTTACCAAACAGATTTGATTTTGTAATATACCCTAAGCAATTCAAGTATAATGACTTTTTATCACAAGAATTGGATGCTTGCTTTAAGAATCTGATTTGTCATTTTAAAGGGAATACTTGGTCTGGTTACTCAGATGATTCTCAAGCTAGAGCATATCTTAATAAAAATAATTACAGTCCATTTAGGCTTAAACTCCCGAAATTTAAATTAGATGAATATAAAAACAAATATTCTGAGTATCCAATATTCTCAGTGATGTTAAAAGGTGCTTCTAAACAAACAAAGTGGCCCTCACTCAAAACATGGAAGATTATTTTATCAGGTATCAAGAAGAAATATCCAGAGGCACGTTTTTTAATCACTGGGGTTTTAGAGGCTCATGGAAATATACATAATAGCAACTCTCAACTTAAAAATAAAATAGACACCTTCATTGCAAGTATTCCTGGGGCAATTAATTGTTATGATATTGGCTTAGAAAATCAGTTGGCAATAATTCAAAGCTCTAATATTTTTATAGCACCGCACACAGGTTTTGCATTTTTAGCACCTTGTTTGGGCACACCTTGGCTGGCATTATCTGGAGGAGAATGGGCAGAGGAGATGCCTGCACATATGCCTTTTTATAGCGTGTTGCCAGATTGTAATAAGTATCCTTGTAATGGCGGTGATATGAAGCTGAATTGTAGGGCGCGTATAAAATTTAAACAGCCCATTAAATGTATGTCAAGTTTAAATACTAAATTATATGATATACTTCTTGGCATTGGAAAATTATTAAATAAAGATTACAAATTTGATGATGCATTTAATGATTATGAAATTTCTGGGGTTAGAAATAGCGTAAACCTTAAAAAGTTGTGGCGGATTAAAGCTTATAAGCAACACACTAATAATAAAAAATAGCCATGATATATTTAATTAATTATGGAAATAAGCCTTATGCAAAAATGCAAAAGTTTCAAAGTTATACGGCCAGACGCTTTGGGAAAGTAGATAGGGTAATAGAGTATTCTGATATAGATATCCTAGCAGACACTGAATTTTCCAGTAATAACAAAAAAATACTCTCTGTTAAAAAAGGGAATGGTCTTTTTCTTTGGAAACCGTATATCATATATAAAACATTACAAAGTCTCAAAGATGAAGATGTTTTAATTTACAGCGATGTTGATACTATTTTTTTAGACTCTGTTTCTCCTCTTATTGAAATTATGAATAAGCATAAAAAAGATATGCTAGTGTTTGATTCTCCAAATAAAGAATACCAATACACAAAATATAATTTATGTGAGGATTTGGGCTTAACCGATGAATCTATTATTACTTCCAGACAGCGGTATGCCAGTTATAATTTATGGCGTAAAACAGACGCTTCACTTTCATTTGCAAAACAATGGTTAGATTTATGTTGTCAATACCATTTAATAAGTGATGATGTTACCTCCTTTAGTCCAGATTATAGAAGCCAATTTGTCCATAATTTACAAGACCAATCTATTTTTAGTTTATTGACAAAACAAAACAAAATTGAAGCTTTTCGCGACCCTAGTAATTGGGGAAACCGTCTTAAAGACGAGTATCAAAATAGCCCGTATAATCAAATTTTATATAATGGGGTAGGTAATTCAAGAAAGCTATGGTATTTAACCCATGTCTTTGGAAAACAATATTTAAAAATATTTAAAAATTAAAACAAGTATTAGAGGTTTTCAAAAGTTATTTTATGTTTAAAGTTTCGATAATAGTACCAAGTTACAATCACTCGATGTTTTTAAAAGGTCGTTTAGAGAGTATATATAATCAAACATTTAATGATTTTGAGGTAATACTTTTGGATGACTGCTCTGCAGATGATAGTAAAAGTATTCTAAAAGAATATGCTAATCATCCAAAAACAAGTTATTGTGTTTTTAATGATAAAAATAGTGGCAGCCCTTTTAAGCAATGGGGAAAAGGCTTGGCTTTAGCAAAAGGTGAATTTGTTTGGATTGCAGAAAGTGATGATTTAGCGTCATTAAATTTTTTAGAGCAACTACTTCCATTAATTGAAACAAATAAAAATGCAGGCATCGTTTACTGCGCCTCTATCGCAATTGATGAAAATGGTAATACAACACATTATTTAGGGAAACCAACAATCGAATCAAAAGACAAACAGATAACTTATAACGGGTTAGATTTTATAAATAAATACATGCTAAGTGGAAACTCTATTGATAATGTTTCGGCATGCTTGTTCCGAAGATCATGTTTTGATGGAATTTCATTGAAAACAATAAATTTATCTCTTTCTGGAGATTATTTGATTTATAAAATGATCCTTTCCAAAAGTGACATTATATTTTACAATAACACCTTAAATAAATTTCGATTCCATACTCATAACATTAGAACTAAAATTGCTCTGAATGGTGAACACACTATTTGGATTGAGGCATTAGAGGTTCAGAAAATATTGATGGTGCAAGAATTTTTACCTATTGAGTTAGTAAGTAAGGCAGTAAACACCCCCTTAATACATTGTATAGATCTATGGTTTAGGTTAAATAAAGATATTAATCTAAGGTTATTAAATTACTATATAAAACTTTTCAATAAAAGTTGGGTTAAGCTTTTATATGGCTACTTATTTAATTACAAGATTTAATCATTTTGATTGCTATTTGGATAATCATAGCACTAAATTAAGTACAATAAAATATAATACAAAAATGAAGACAACAGGAGAGAGGATGATTCCTAAAATAGAAGATGGCACCTATTTTGAACATTTACATAGATATGCTTTTGCAGACGAGTTTGTTAATAATAAAATTGTTTTAGATATTGCATCCGGTGAGGGATATGGTAGTTTTTTATTGGCAAAAAATGCTGATTTTGTTTACGGTGTTGACATAAGTGAAGAAGCAATAACTTATGCGAAAAAAAATTATAGGAAAGATAATTTAGAATTTAGAGTTGGCAATACGAGTAAAATTCCTTTAGATTCAAATTCAGTAGATATTGTTGTTAGTTTTGAAACAATTGAGCATCATGATCAACATGATGAGATGATGAAAGAGATTAAAAGAGTTTTAAAAAAAGATGGAAAATTGATTATTTCTTCTCCAAATAAAAAATATTATAGTGACGAAAACAATACAACAAATCATTTTCATATCAAAGAATTACATGAAGATGAATTTAAAATGCTTTTAAACAATTATTTTAGAAGTACTAAATTTTTAAATCAAAACCTTCTGATTTCATCTGTTCTAGTACCTCAAAATGAAAGCCAATTATTCATTGAGTATTCAGGAAATCACAAGAATCATGTTAAAACAAATGATTTGTCACAGTTTTGGTACAGTATAGCAGTTGCATCTGATAATGAAAATATTCCAATACTTCCTGTTAGTATTTTTAAAACATCTTTACCTGCTCAAAATATTTTATACAATCAAAGTTTAATAGATGTTTATAAGAACTCACTATCATATAAATTAGGCTACTTTCTTCTACACCCTACTAAATTTATTAAAAACATATTTACAAATAGGCTCTAAAATCCTTGCACTAATCATTTTTTAAAAATTATAGATTAGCTATTTCTATACTATTCCAAAATTATATTATTAAATTTTCAACTAATGATTAATCCCAAGATTTCAATTCTTACAACCGTCTACAACCGTGAAAAATACCTCGCAGCTTGTATAGATAGCGTGTTGGCCTCTAGCTACCAAGATTGGGAACTTATTATTGTAGATGATGTATCTACAGATACCTCTTTGGCTATCGCCAAAAGCTATGAGAAAAAAGATCCTCGTATTAAAGTATATGTTAATGAGAAAAACTTGGGTGATTATCCTAACCGTAATAAAGCGGCATCTTATGCGAAGGGTACATATCTTAAATACCTTGATGCAGATGATATTATATACCCTCATGGTCTAGAAAATATGGTCCATACCATGGAGCAGTTTCCTGAGGCCGCCCTAGGGATTTCCCAAAAAGTGGCAGAAGATGTAAAGCCGTATCCTTTTGTAATGCAGCCAAAAGAGACTTTTAAAAGAGAGTTTTTAATGCGTGGCGTATTGGGTTTAGGCCCTACAGGTACTATTATACGGCGGGATGTTTTTGAGAAGCTGGGCGGTTTTACGGGCACTCGTTATATTGGTGATACAGAAATGTGGTATAAAATAGCGCTTGCCTATCCTGTGGTTAAAATGCAAGAAGAACTTGTTTTTTGGCGCCAGCATGATGATCAAGAAATTACTAAAGGACAGGATAGTTTTTTCTATTTAGAAAATGCTTTTAAGCTTAAATTAAACACCTTACAAAAAAAAGAATTGCCTCTAGAAGCCCCAGAGCGTCAAATGGCATTAAAAAAGCTTACCCATCGATTTTCTAGAAATATAGCACGCTTAATTTTAAAAGGACATATTGTTTTGGCCAATACAATTAGAAAGTCTTGCGGTATTTCTTGGATAAAAATAATTAAGGCATTGTAGCACTATTACATCATGATCAAAGTATCTATCATAATACCCCTTTATAATAGTGAAGCCTATATTACCCAGACTATAGATTCCTGTTTGGCGCAAACGCATGACAATATCGAGATTATTGTAGTTGAAAACGGTTCTACAGATAAAAGTTGCCAGGTTGTAAAATCCATAGATGATAAACGATTGAGTGTTTTCCAAATTTTAACACCAAATGCAGCAGCAGCAAGAAATTATGGATATCAAAAAGCTACTGGAACGTATATTATATTTCTAGACTCAGATGATGTAATGGCGTCCAATAAAATAGAGCTGCAATTAAAAGCAATATCTGCAAAACCAAAGGGCTGGGTTGCCTGCTGCGCCTGGGCAAAATTTAAAACAAACACTAAAGAGGCTGTCATTTCACCTCAAAAGGTTTGGGCTATACAAAACCCGATAGATTGGTGCTTGCAATCTTGGATGGGAGAGGGTATGATGATTCCGGGTTGCTGGCTTATACCAAAACCAATTATTGATAAGGCAGGTCTTTGGGATGAGCGGCTCTCTTTGCATGATGATGGAGAGTTTATGTGCCGAGTGTTGCTTGCATCAAAAGGTAATGTATTTGTTGAGAACACCCTAGTGTATTACAGGCAACAAAGTAATAGTTTGTCTAGAGACCATACCTCAAAAAAGGCTGCAGAATCTGCGCTTTTGGTATATAAATCTTACCAGCAACAAATTCTTAAATTTCAGGATTCTAAGCTCACTAGACGCGCACTGGCAAGAAACTTTTCAAGATTTGTCTATGAATATTATCCCGCTCACGCTCAATTAATTAAAGAAGCTTATCGTGAGATAAATGAACTCGGAGTTAAACCTCCTTTGGTGGGAAGTCCTTCTTTTAAACTCATACAACGCATTGTAGGTTTTAAATTAGCCATGCGTTTAACATCTATAAAACGAAATCTAATACATTGAAACTTCTTTTTGTATACAACAGCTCGCCTATGCCACAGGCAAGGTTAAAAACCTTATTTGCCTGGAAAGCACTTTCTCAAGAGGTTAAGGTGTTATTTGCTTATCCAAAAAATCATAAAAGATCTATTGCAGATAGAGTTTTACATAAAATAAAGTTGCCAAGAGATGCAAACAACATCAATAAAAGTATAAAGCAAGCTTGCATCAGTTTTAAACCAGATGTGGTGTTTATTGTAAAAGGAGTAACTATAAAGCCAAGTACTTTAAAATTTATAAAGGCAAAAGGCATTAAATCTATTTCTTGGTCTAACGATGATATGTACGGATGGCACAACCGCTCTTTATGGTACACTTTGGGATTAAAACAGTATGATTTGGTGGTAACCCAAAAATCTTACAATTGCAATCAAGATGAGTTACCATCTTTAGGAGCAAAGACGTTTTTTCAAAACAAAGCCTTTGAGCCCAAAGTGCACTATCCAGTTAAAAGTTGTGATACATATACCTGTGTGCATGATGTTGTATTTGTGGGCGCTATGGAAGAGGATCGTCTCGCTCAACTTATTTATTTAGCTCAAAATGGCATCAAGGTGCATATATATGGCTGGGTTAAACAGGTTAAAAATGAAATACACCCAAATTTAATATTTCATAACCGGTTTTTATTTGAAGAGGAATTTTCAGCAGCCTTAGGGTGCTCCAAAATTTCCCTTAATTTCTTAAGAAAAATAAATCGAGACTTACAAACATCCCGCAGTATCGAAATTCCAGCCGTAAAAGGCTTTATGCTTGCAGAGCGCACCGATGAGCACAAGCAGTTATTTGAGGAGGGTAAAGAAGCCGAATTTTTCTCCTCTAAAGAGGAGCTTTTACAAAAAGTACAATATTACCTGCAACACGATACAGAGAGGTTGGCCATCGCAAAGGCTGGTTATGATAGATGTTTTAAAGATAATTACACCTATGAAAACAGAATGCAGGGTATTTTAAATAACCTATTTAATGTCTAAGAAACCTATTAAGCATATTACAATTTTAATATATGCACATCCAGAGTTGTATCCACCAACGCTTTCTGCCATTGAAGAGCTATCTCAAATAGCAGATACCATAGATGTTGTTACTCGCAACATGCTAGCCTCTAAATGGGAGTATCCAAAAAATGTAAGGGTTCATTATATTAATAAGAAAAAGTATGTTGGCTTTGGTATAGAAAAAGTTTCATTTGGTCTAAAAATTATTCATTTTTTAAAATTTGTAATGATGAGTCATAGGCTCATTAAAAAAAACAAATCAAAAATAGTATTAGCCTATGATGCAATACCTTTGTATGTGGCGCACCTTTTAAAAGCAACCCTTAAAAAGCAAGATTCACTTCTGTGGTATCATAATCATGACGTTACAGATCTAAGCAAGGCAAACTATTTCTCTATCATGTCTATAGCATCACGCAAGCAAGATAGCGCAATACAAAATATTGGCATGTTCTCTTTGCCATCAAAAGAGCGGTTAGTGTATTTTAAAAACATTCCTAAAGAAATTAACCCTATCATAATTCCTAATTACCCACTTAAAAAAGTTTATTCTAAACACATTAAAAAAGAAATAAAAACTACTTCCAGATTAAAGCTAGTTTATCAAGGCTCAATTGGCAAAGATCACGGCCTAGAAAGCATTATAAAAATATTAAATCAACCCATTAATAATAAATTATTAGAGCTTCATCTTGTTGGAAAAATTAGGGCGCCATACCTACAGCAGTTAAATGCTCTAGCCAAACAAAAAGGTGTGTTGGACCGCTTTGAGTACCATGGTATGAAGCCTTTTAAACAATTACCAGCATTTCTGTCTGGCTTTGATGTTGGTATTGCAATACATAAGCCATATAATATCACCTATGCAACAGGGGGGTCTGCCTCAAATAAAATTTATGAATATGCTGCTATAGGTTTGCCTGTTTTACTATTTGATAACGAGCATTACAGATTTTATCTTGGAGATAATAATTGGTCTTTTTTCACAGATTTAACCAATGACTCATTAATAACAACACTAGAAAATATAAATATTAATTGGCCTAATGCATCAAAAGCTGCGAAACAAGACTTTATTGAAAAATATAACTTTGAAACATGTTTTAAAAAGCTAAAGGATACCTTAGATCAAAAATTATAGCGTATCTCATTCTATTTTTGTTACCCCTAAAACATATTAAAAACATATACTAATACATGGATCTCTGGACAACTATAGGGGTTATACTATCGGGCTTAATAGCCTTACGCTTCATCTCCCAATTGGGTAAAAGCTTGCCTATACTAGAGCTTATGCTTTTTATTGCCGCTGCCCAGTGGATTATTGGCCCCCTTATAGAGTATAACACCCCAAGTCTTCATTATAAATATTTCATGTATGTAGACCAACAGCGGTACATGAGCTATGTGGTGCCGGCCTTTGGAGCCTTTGCCTTGGCCGTATTATTAGGTATTAGTTCTTTAAAAGACAGCACTATACCCTTAGATAGATTAAAACATTTTAAAGAATATGGGATTACTATTTTTGTAATAGGAGTGTTTTTTGATCTTATAGGTAGCAGCCTGCCAGCAGGTCTTGCTTTTTTTGCATTTATTATATCAAATTTTAAATTTGCGGGCGCTATTATACTTTTCTTCTCTGATGATCAAAGACTCAAACCAATTTTTTACGCATCACTAGTGTTTTTACTCTTTAGGGCTATACAAAGCACCATGTTTCATGATTTTATTTTATGGACCGCCTTTTTTTACATGTTTTGGGCCTTACAATTTAAACCAAGCAGGCAAAAAATTGTAGCAACCCTATTAATAGGGGCCTTTTCTTTAACCACGCTTCAAACCATGAAATACGCCTACCGCCAACAGGTTTGGAATGGCTACTCAGGAAGTAAAATAGAACTCTTTACCGGCTTAGTTGTAGATGCTATTTTATTAGATGGCGCAGACCAAGAGCTCCTTGATGGAGAGCTTAACAAGGTGCGTCTTAATCAAGGTTGGATTATTAGCGCCATAATAGATGAGATGCCCCAAAGAACAGATTTTTTAAAAGGAGAAACCATTACAGATGCCCTGAGTGCTGCGGTATTGCCACGCTTTTTAAACCCAAACAAAACAAAAGCGGGAGGGCAAGAAAATTTTAGACGCTTTACCGGTCTTGAGCTTGGAGAAGGTACCTCTATGGGGATAAGTATAATTGGGGAGGCCTACGGAAATTACGGGAAAAATGGAGGTGTTGTTTTTATGGGTATATGGGGTTTGTTTTTATCTGTGTTTTGGAACATGGTATTTAAAAAAACAGCTACTAATATAGTGCTATTGGCATTTTTACCCCTTCTTTTTTTACAAGTCATAAAAGCAGAAACAGAGCTAGTGGTAGTGCTCAACCACTTAATAAAAGCAACCATTGTGGTGTATCTATTTTTTTGGGCAGCAAAGGCCCTTTTAAACTGGAATTTAAAAGATGACTAAAACCATCCACTACATAACGCGCAAACGCTTACCCTCTTACAACAGCATAGAGGAGCTGTTTTTGGCCATTAGCGCTAGGGTTAAAGATACCTATCTAACACAGTGGATACCTCTAAAGTATACCGGGGCTTCTCCTATAGATCTTTTAAAAAACATATGGTCTGTAAAGGCAGATCCTGCCAATATATATCACATCACCGGAGATGTACACTACATGGCCTTAGCTTACAGAAAACGTGCTATACTCACGGTACATGATGTAGATTCTGCTTTTACAGGATCTTACATAAAGAGGATGTATGTCAGGCTATTTTGGTTTTGGCTCCCTGCGCTTTTTGTAAAAAAAATCACCGTAATATCTGAGTTTACAAAACAGCAATTAATAGCAATTATACCCTCTTTTGCTCATAAAATAACCGTGGTGTATAATCCTGTAAACCCAAAAATACAGCCCCATATTAAAGATTTTAATATGACCCCTACTATTTTGTTACTTGGTACAAAATCTAATAAAAACCTAGAGCGGTCCTTGCAAGCAATTAAAGATATTCCTTGCAAGGTAGTTATTGTTGGAGAGCTTAATGCTACACAAACCCACTTACTAGCATCTTTAAAAATATCTTACACCCACAAACAAAATATTCCTTTTGATGCTATTGTTACTTGTTACAAGCAGGCAGATATTGTATGTTTCCCATCACTCTATGAAGGTTTTGGTATGCCTATTATTGAGGCCCAAGCCACAGGTAGGATAGTGTTAAGCTCCAATATTGGCGCCATGAAAGAAATAGCCGGAATAGGGGCACACCTTGTAGATCCTTACAGCGTTGCTGCTATAACAGAGGGTATTTTAAAAATCATGAAAGACCCTGCCTATAGAGAGAGACTTATTGCAAATGGGTTTACAAACGCCGCTAAGTATAGTCTAGATAATACAGTAAGCAGTTACATGAGGCTTTATAATGAGTTTTAAAAATCATTTCTTTTTTGAAAACTAAAAAAAACATATTAATTACCATAGATTGGTTTTTGCCAGGCACAGATTCTGGGGGCCCCGTGCGCTCTTGCGCAAATTTTATTGCCCATCTCTCCCAAGATTTTAATTTTTATGTAATTACCAGAGATACAGATTATTGCGCTAGCCATCCTTACACCTCAATTGAGTCCAACGCTTGGAATACCCTAGAAAACTGCGCACAGGTTTATTATTGTAGCAGTGATAAGGTAGCCTATACACATCTTACAAAGCTCTTTAAAGAAAAAACCTTTGATACCATATACATAAATGGTGTGTATAGTTGGTATTTCTCAATACTGCCCCTGCTTGTTTTTAAAAACCACCCCAGAGTTATAGTTGCCTCCAGGGGGATGCTCAACCCTCAGGCATTTTCTGTAAAACCACTTAAAAAAAGAGTTTATTTAACCTTAGCTAAAACCCTTGGCTTATATAATACCGTGCACTTTCATGCCACCAACAGTCAAGAAAAAGAGCATGTTTTACATTTACTTGGTAAAAATACCTCTGTAAAAGTAGCCCCCAATATGCCCAGGGTACTAGAGACCGCCTTTACAGAAAGAATTAAAAGCTCGGTGCCTAGTTTTATAAATTTGGCAAGAATATCTCCAGAAAAAGGCACCTTAAAAATGTTAGAAGCCTTTTTATCTATAAAGACCACTGTAACGCTAGATTTATACGGCCCTGTTTATGACCAGCCCTATTGGGATACTTGCCTTTCTGTGATACAAAAGTTGCCTTCTTGGGTAAAAGTTACTTATAAAGGAATTGCAAAGAGCCAAGAGGTGCCCGAGCTATTAAAAGCCTACGATTTTTTTATCATGCTCTCTGAGGGAGAAAATTTCGGCCATGCTATTTTGGAAGCCTTTTCAGCTGGGGTACCTGTTATAATATCTAATAAAACACCTTGGTCTGGTTTACAAGAAAAAAACACAGGGTGGGATATAGATGCCAATAATACCAACTTGCTAGATCAAGTTTTAAACCAGGCTTGTAATATGTCATCAAAAGAGTATACGCAAATGTCAAAAACTGCGTATAATTTCGCAAAGCAATTTGTGAATGACACACAGCTTTTAAAAAGCAATAAGTCTTTGTTTAATGAGTTTGCTACTTAGATATAATTTTTATAAAAATTTAAGGTAAACTATGGTTTCCCATATATTTTTATTTAAACCATTTTCGCAACTAATAAAATCCATTTTAGCGCCGATATTGATATATCGTTTTTTTATGAGATATATTTAGGAACCCTTAAGCCTACTTGTTTTTTTTTGATTTGATTAAAAATCACCCTAAAATAAACAAAAAAAAGTCCGTTACTCATGTAGCGGACTTTTTTTTGTTTCTGATTATCAGTAACTTATAGAAAAAATAATCTTCATGTTTAAGGGTGTTTATTTTTTTGTCTGTAAAAATAAACAAAAGCCTACTAGTGCTTTTTTGTAGTAAAAGTGTTGTAGGTATTTTATGATATTTTACCATGAAAGATTTAGATTATTCTTAAATTACTTATAAATGCAGTGTAATTTATCTACCTACAATAATGATTGGTACAAGCCAGGCTCAAAATTTAAGAGGGGTCTTTGGTATCTAATTAATTGTTGTTTTATTAGAGGATCCTGGAATATGTCATCCAATATAAAAATATTTTGGCTGCGTGTGTTTGGAGCCACTGTAGGAAAAGGCGTTATCTTAAGGCCAGCAGTAAACATAAAATACCCTTGGAAATTAAACATTGGCAACCATTGCTGGCTAGGTGAGAGCGTTTGGATAGACAACCTAGATCAGGTAACTCTGGAGGATAATGTGTGTGTATCGCAAGGTGCTTATTTGTTGTGCGGAAATCACAACTATAAAAGCAGCAGTTTTGATTTAATGACAGCCCCAATTTATTTACAACAGGGTAGCTGGATTGGAGCAAAAGCTGTTGTTGGCCCTGGAGTAACATTAGGGAGCCATGCTGTTTTATCTCTAGGGGCTGTGGCAACCAAAGATTTAGAGCCATATACTGTTTATAGCGGTAATCCCGCTATTGCAATTCATAAACGTGAAATTTTAGAATAATTTGAAAATATCTATAATAACAGCATCGCTCAATAATTTTAAGACCATAGATGGGTGTATCTCCTCTTTACTTAACCAAACTTATAACGATATTGAGCACATCATTATTGATGGTGACTCCCATGATGGTTCTAAAGGGTATCTAGAACAATATGCAAAATTAAGGGCTAATGTTACCTATCATTCTGAGCCAGATTTGGGTATTTACCATGCATTAAACAAAGGTGTTGCAATGGCCACTGGAGATATCATTGGGTTTTTACACGCAGATGACCAATTCTCTTCTAGTAATGCTATCCAGTCTATTGTAGATCAATTTAAGTTGAGTAATGCATATGGGGTATACGGAGATTTAGAATATGTGAGCCAGAATGATATTTCAAAAGTGATTAGATATTGGAAATGCAAGCCATTTCAGGACACTCTCCTTTCAAAGGGATGGATGCCCGCTCACCCCACATTATACCTCAAAAAAGAGCTGTATGATACTTACGGAAATTTCAACACAAACTACAATATCGCTGCAGATTATGAATTTATATTACGTCTTTTTAAACAAAAAGAATTAACGTTCTCTTATTTACCAAACACGCTGATTAAAATGCGCCTTGGTGGCACTAGTAACGCTAGTATGAGAAATATTTGGAAAAAGACCAGAGAAGATTACAAAGCTTTAAGATTACATCAAGTGCCAAACTCTTTGTGGGTACTTGCTTTAAAAAACGCCTCTAAATTTAAGCAGTTTGATAATGTAGTATATAATTTCTTCTTCTAAAAAATCAGAGTTCATGAATCATACCATTAAGATACAGCAATACCTAAGTGGGCTAATACCAAAAATTATTGTAGGTGTTATGGTTCTTAGTAGTGTGTCATGCGCTACAAAAAAACAAATTTTATACCTTCAAGATATAGACACGTATAATAATACAAAAGTAGTTACCCCCCAAAACACCATCCAGCACAATGATATTTTAAGTGTTGTTGTAAGCTCTAGTATTATAGAAACTGCAGAACCTTATAATAAAACAAGCGCCTTGTCTGGGAGCGCAAGTATGGGCCAAAACCAAAACTATCAAAGCCAGGGGTATTTGGTTTCTAATGATTTAGAAATTAAATTACCCATTCTAGGCAATGTATCTGTAGCCAACAAAACAATAAAGGAGCTAGAAACCGCTATCGAGAATTTATTAGTATCTGGAGAGCATCTTAATGAACCTACGGTAATGGTAAGCCTTTTAAACGCTAAGTTTACTACCCTTGGGGAAATGGGTACCGGCACCCATTATTTCTCTGAAAATAATTTAACCATATTACAGGCCATTGGTATGGCTGGTGATTTAAACATAAACGGCCTGAGGGATGATATCATTATCATAAGAGAAATTGATGGCCAGCGCACTGTAGCGCATCTAGATCTTACAGCCGCTACTCTTTTTGATAGTCCTTACTATTTTATAAAGCCCAATGACTTAATTTATGTAAAACCCAATGATGTGAGAGTAAGATCTGCTGGTTTTATAACAGGACCTACCGCACTTATAGGTTTTGGCACCTTGATACTCACAACAATATTATTACTCACGCCATAAATGGAAAATAAAAAACTTGCCTCTTACCAACAAAACCAAAACCGAGGCCAGAAAATAAAGTTAGAAATCACTAAATATATAAGGTACTGGCCTTTTATATTAGGTGTTTTGTTTATTTCATTAAGTGTGGTGTTTGTGCAGTTGCGATACACCAAAAAAATGTATCAATCCAATGCCAAGATTAGAATTTTAAGCAATTCTAAAGGGCTAGAGCTTCCAGAGGCTGGATTTATTTTTAGTAAGCCTAATATCAATCTAGAAAATAATATTGAAATTATTAAATCCTCTAAAATATGGGAGGAACTAGTGGTAGATTTAAATTTAGTCACCTCTTTTTATCAGTATGGGAGTGTGCTTCTTACTGAAGTTTCTCAAATACCTTTTAAATACACCTTAAATACACCACTTTCTGAAATTGAATATTCTCAAACCTATACTGTTAAGATTGCATCTGATGGTTTGTCCATATCTAGAGGAGAAAACACAAAACCGCAATTGTTTCCTGACTACAATACCCTTGTACAAGAGCATGACCTACCCTTTGAACTTAGCCCATATAACCTGGCATCTCTCTCAGAATTAGCAGGCACATCCTACAGCATTACCATAGATCCAGTTTCTGTTATTGCTAATAGGTATAGAGGAGCTTTTAGCGTCTCTGTGGTTGGTAAAAACAGTGATTTACTCCAACTGAGTTTTAGGGGAGAAATAAAGAGTAAATCAGAGAAAATACTCAATAGATTAATTGAGTTATTTGAAATTGATGGTATTAAACTCAGGCAGCAAATTTCAAAACAAACCATAGATTTTATTGAAGAGCGGTTTATTGTACTTGCAAACGAGTTAGACTCTATTGAGACGGGGATAAAAAACTACAGTATCTCTAATAATATGATAAACCTAGGGGCTAAAACATCCGCAGATGTAGCTAAGTTTAATGCCTCTGAAGCTGCTATGGTAAAATTAGAAGCTCAACGTATAGCCTTAGAATTTATAAAACAAAAAATCCAAGCACCTTTAGAGAATCTAAAAGTGCTTCCAAATTTTATAGATGACAAGACCCTAAGTATAAATACTCAAATTTCTGCCTATAATGTGTTGATACAAAAATTGGAGGTGCTTAAAACAAGCGCAGGATCTAGTAATCCACAATATAAAATACTCCTTAAAGAGTTGCAAGATCTAAGACAAAGCCTTGAGGTTTCATTAGAGGTTTTTGAGTTACAACTTAACAACAAGTACATAGCCCTTCTAGCTAAAAACAAAAGCTATAACAATGCCCTACTAGAGATTCCCGAGAAGCAGAAATATATAAGGAATATCGAGAGGCAAAAAATGATCAAGGAAACGCTGTATTTGTTTTTGCTTGAAAGACTAGAGGAGGCTTCTATTAATAACGCCATTACCGAGACATCTATGCAGGTTGTTGAATATGCGAGTTCTTATTGGGAGCCTATTTCTCTTAATGCTAAAGATTCTTATACCAAAGCGGTGCTTTATGGACTTGCACTGCCTTTAATTATTATCTATTTAATTTTATTTTTTGACACTAAGGTAAAGTCTGTACATGATGTTAAAACAGCTTTGGATACAGTGCCCAATCTTGGGGAGTTGCCAATGATTAAAAAAGATTTTATATTAAGTAGAAAAGATGATAATTCTGCGCTTTCTGAGGCTTTTAGAATTTTAAGTTCAAATCTTAATTTTGTGGTACCCATTCAGCAAAGTAAGCAAGCGCATGTAATTGTAAGCACCTCCACTATTAAGGGAGAAGGGAAGACCTTTACAAGTATTAATCTTGCTTTTGTTGAAGCTAATTTAGGAAAAAGAGTTTTATTGGTTGGTGCAGATTTAAGAAACCCACAAATACATAAGTCTATAGATGCAGTCCATAATGACACAGGGCTTACAAACCTATTACATGATACAGATGTTGTATGGAGAGATTTAATACAAAAAATAGATGGTTTTGACACCTTAGATATCATACCTGCAGGACCTGTACCTCCAAATGCGCCGCAACTCCTTAGCAACGGAAGGCTTCAGCTGTTTATAGAACAAGCAAAGCAAGACTATGATTTAATTATCATAGATTCTGCACCAACTTTGCTGGTTACAGATACCTTTTTGGTTACTCCCCTTGCAGATTTAACCATATTTGTTGTACGCTATGGTTACACAGATAAAGCCCTACTTAATTTTATTAAGGATATAGATCAAGCTGGTAAAATAAAAAACATTGTTACTGTGCTTAATGGTATTAGTAGAAATAACACCTACGGTTACGGGTACAACTATAGTTATAATAATTACGGCTATAGTTATGGCTATAAAAATAGTAATTAACTTTCTTAATTTATAGGTTTAAAAAAGCCCTCTTGATTTTTCAAGAGGGCTTTTTAGTGCCTGATATTTTAAACCCTTTAATCGTTCCCAGGGATACCAATTTTACCTTTTCTTGGGGCAAATGACGTGTGTAGTATTTTCCAACCATCTTCGGTATTGGTCCAGGTAGAAGATGCTCTTGTAGCGTACTCAACATTTTGGTTTGTTTTGGTTATGGTATAGGCTCCATCTGCAACAAATGTAACAACTGCTGTTTTCATGTCTGGTGAGAAGTAAGTCTGCATATCAGAGAGTGTGAAAAAAGCCCATGTAATTGCCGAATTTTTAGTTACATCTTTCTCTGTATAGATATAAAAAGGATTTAGATTAGAATCTCCAGTAGAAACCTTAATTTCTGGATGTTCAAACATTTTATACCCCTGGTAATCTCCATCCAATATTGCTTTTTGCATATCTTTTTGCATTTGCTGAATCTTCTTGGCAGTTTCTTGA
>Ga0209094_1000480_pt1 | contig 29455 bp, 37 predicted proteins | sample COGITO_mtgs_1004_2_FD_184790 | JGI IMG/M metagenome (GOLD analysis project Ga0209094, IMG submission 184790) | Pelagic marine microbial communities from North Sea - COGITO_mtgs_100430 (SPAdes) (version 2) | ecosystem: Environmental > Aquatic > Marine > Epipelagic ... | reverse complement strand
GCCAAGTGCCGGAAATAATTTAGGAGCAAGACAATGCTGTAAGATACCCGACTACCTCAATCGCAATATTACTCCACCACATGTGGAGTGCGATAATACCCTGCTACAGCTGAAAAACGCTAATATGCGTGACAATAATCCGAACCCAAGTTGGTTAAGGTGAGTCCGAACATTACTGGATTGATTTCCGTATGTGCTACTCTTTGATACGACTAGAGGCTCTGAACAACAGAGTACATCGAGTGGATCTAGTAGCACATCAATAAATCTATTCATGGAGAATTTTAATGCCCAAAGAACCTTTAAGACCTCGTGGGATAATTGATGAATTGACAAGTAAAGATTGTACTTACCTTAGTACCAAAAATAGTGTCAGTCGTGAATTGGTTCAAACATTAGGTAAACATGCTGATATTGTGGTTGTTGATGAGCATTCAATGTTACCTAGTTATGATATATTGATTAACAGTATACCTCATGATCTCAAATCTCCTATTTGGCCAGAAGCTTTTCGTGGATCTGGTAAATCTTGTATGATGAATGAATATCTAAAGTATGACTTACATAAACGATTCAATATTGATTTTGAACCAACTAAGACAGCTTCTGAGTGTCAACATGGTGGTCATCCAACTGAAAAGAACCCTAATCATATGCGGTTCCAAAATCAGCCAACCAAAGCACGGAGGCGTAAATAATGGCATTCCAATGTGAAGCCTGTATAAATACAGAAGATGATGTGCCCTTCTGTGAAGGCTGTGCTTGTTGTCAAGAATGTTGCAACTGCACAGAAACAGACTGTGATTGTGTCTCGTGTGAGGACAAAAGAGAAGCTGACAGATGATGAATATCATTGAGCTAATACAGAAAAACATCAATCTCACAGTCCCTTGGTATCTCATGGCATCATATGCTTATTATGTGCGGGATGAAAACATCATTACGGATAATACATTCGACAATCTTGCCATCCACATGGCAAACAATTGGGATATCATTGAGCACCATCATAAATACATGATCACCCTAGATGATCTGTCAGCCGGTACTCTTCTTCGTCGGGACTTTCCAGGCCCAGTAATTGGTGCGGCAGATATGCTCATCAAACAACTCAAATAGAAAGATTTAATATGACCAAAACAAACGAAGATCCACGTAAAGCCATGCTTCGTGTGCGTGCCTATGTGAAAGCATTCATGTCAGGCCGTAACCCAAAAGGTAAACAGATCTCTGATCTGAGCCAGTATCCAACAACTATTGCAGACAAAAAACGCACAATCATTGCGTTGCAAGATCTGTTAGAAACTGAGATGGATAAGCACACCAAAGCTTCCGGTATTATCGAGTCTATGCGTGCTGATACTTCTAAACAGACAGCAGAAACTTTCCGCCACTTGACTCACATGCGCCGTATGATTGCAGATTATCGCAATGAAGTTGCATCTCTAACAGCTGTGATCAAATCTCGTGACAAGAACATCGCAATGATGGATGAACGTTGGGAAGAACTCAATGATCTAAATGCAGAATTGGCAGAACGTATTGGTCAATTAGAGCATACAAATGATGCTGCAATGGTTACATTGAAAGCTACTTTGAATGTTCCAGTACCTCAAATGAAAGACATCTACCATGGTTAAACGTACAGGCGGGAAGCCTAAACTCCTAATCGTTGGTCATTCTGAATCCGGAAAAGATATTGTAGCAACCCTTATCTGCAAGATATTGGGTTTACATTATGAGTCTACAACCATGTGGGCAGTTAACGAGTACCTTTGGGATCAGTGGGGACGAGAACGGTATGAGAATACCAGACAATTCTTTGAAGATCGTCACAATCACATTCCAATTTGGCAAAACCTTATGGAAGCCTATTGTACTCCAGATTTGGCACGACAAGCTCGTAATGTAATGCAAACCAATGATATGTATGTTGGTTTACGTCATAAAGGGCAACTGGTTGCTGCAGTGAATGAAGGTCTGTTTGATCATGTAATCTGGATTGATGCTGCTGATCGTATTCCACCTGAAATGGGGATGACTATAACAAAAGCAGATGCAGATCTTGTGTTAAACAACAATGGGCCTGAATCTGCTGTAGAACCTTTAGTTCTAAATCTTCAAAAAATGCTACATGCAGAAGGTTTTGATGTAAATTACAAAGAGCCTGTAAATGTTGCAGTTGCTGCAAACATTGTTGCTGCTAAAAATGAAGATCTTGATTTAGGTGCTGCAAAGAATGCACTTGTATTTGAGCCAAAGGTATTTGCAATTGGTAAAACCACATTCAATACTGAAGAGTTTGAAAACTGGATTGACTACAATGGGTTAGGTGAAATGTCCTTGGACACAGCAACCCCATTAGGTAAACTATGGGATGAGATGAACGAGAAGGATAGTATTGCTCGTATGATCGAATTCGGTGGGCGTCACTGTTATCGTGCTTGGAATCAAGGACGTGATCGTGTGTCTTATATCCGAAATATCATGGCTATGGAGCATGGTTCTGTAATGGAACATGCAACAATCAACTGGGGTATTCAGGGAGTTTCTCGCTCACTATCCCTAGAGCTTGCACGTCATCGGGTTGGAATTGCCCTTTCTCAAGAATCTCAACGGTATGTTGATGCTTCTGAGATTAATTTCGTAGTACCACCTGCAGTAGTCAATATGGCAAAAAATGAAAAACCAGGTGATCAAGGAGTTCTTTATAACTTTCATCAAACAAGCCTAGATGCTGTTGTAAATTATACTCAACTACAGAAAGCTATTACCAATCAAATGATTGCAGATAGTGGACTTGAAGATGTAAAAGCTGCAACTGTATTCAAAAAGCGTGCTAATGAAGCGGCTCGTGCTCACTTACCAAACTGCACTGAAACTCGGTTCCTTTGGACTACCAACATGCGCATTCTACAACACTTCTTGTGGTTACGTGGTGGCCTTGGAGCAGATTTAGAAATACGACGTTTGGCGATTGCTTTGCTGGTTAAGGCTCAAAATCTAGCTCCTGAGATCTTTGATACTATGACCACAAAATCAGTCGAAGGCGATTATGGTGTACCTATCATTGTGTCTGCACTCGACTAAAAAACTAAAGCCCTATAGATATTCATTTATCTATAGGGCTTTTTATTTTTCTGTTTATGTGTAAAAGCCTATTAAACATTGACTTTCAGGAGAAATCAGTATGGCGAAACTTCCCTTCATTACTTTTAAACGTGGTGATACTTTCAAATTAGATTTGACTGTAACTGATAAATTGAACGAAACTGCTGTTGCAGCTAAAGTGGTGTTGGATACAGCTAATGCTGCTGAACCTCAAGTACCATTGGATATATCGAATGCACAGGCTGCCTATGATGCTGCTATAATCGTGGACATTACAAACTGGACAATCACTTCTCAGGTACGTTGGAGAGGTAAACTTATTACTACCCTATCTGTAGTTATTGCAAATGCAGCAACAGGCGTTTTGTCAATAAACGCTACATCGGAACAGACTGAGAATTGGGAGCCTCGTGACTACGCATGTGACATTGAATTTATACCTGGCATTGGAGCTGGTAAAATATCATCTGAAACTTTTATAATTAAAGTTGAGAAGGATCAATCATATGTCTAATTTACTTGATATTACATTACAGCTTGGGCCTCGTTACACAATAGAAGTAACTGAACCAAACAAACTAGGATTTTCCATTGGTGTTGGTGCTCGTACCGAAACAGGTATCGGCCCTCAAGGGCCTCAAGGAATTCAAGGTATACAAGGCCCATCTGGGTCTGAATGGGTAGGTGCATGGATTACAGCTACAGCTTATACTGTAGGACAGACTATAGAGATTAATGGTAGCTCTTATACGTGTATTTTAGACCATACAGCAGGAGTATTTGCTACAGATCTCTTAGCTCTTAAATGGGATCTTGTAGTATCAAAAGGTGATATTGGAAGTACTGGTATTCAGGGAATTCAGGGGGTTCAAGGAGATAAGGGCGATACTGGGGATACCGGTGCAGATAGTGTAGTTGCTGGCCCTCAAGGGATACAAGGTATACAAGGTGTGAAAGGTGACACTGGAGATCAAGGGATCCAGGGAAATGTTGGAGCTACGGGTGATGGGTTTACTGGAGGCTCTTACACACCTGGTACGGGAATTATAACTTTCACTTCAGATGATGGTATCGGATTTTCGACAAGTGATTTGCGAGGAGCTACAGGAAGTCAAGGGGTACAAGGGAATACAGGTGCAGGTTTCACTGGAGGTACATACTCAGGTGTAACAGGAATTGTGACATTCACATCTGGAGATGGTCTTGGTTTTGTCACTGGAGATCTTCGTGGAGAGCAGGGCATTCAAGGAATACAAGGAATACAAGGTATTCAAGGTATTCAAGGTAACATAGGTGTAACCGGTGATGGATTCACTGGTGGTTCCTATGAGGCTGGAACAGGAATTATAACCTTTACTTCTAATGACGGATTAGAATTTGTTACTGGAGACTTACGTGGTGCTCAAGGTATACAGGGTATTCAAGGTGATCAGGGAGTCCAAGGTATACAAGGGATCCAGGGGGTCATCGGTGTGACAGGTAACGGCTTCACAGGGGGATCTTATGGTGTTGGTACTGGTATAGTTACGTTTACATCTAGTGATGGGTTAGGTTTCGTTACAGGTGATCTACGTGGAGCCAAAGGGGATACTGGTGATCAAGGTATCCAAGGAATTATAGGTTTAACTGGAGATCAGGGGATACAAGGTATTGCAGGATTTACAGTTCTAAATGGTACTGTAGTACCTGTATCTCAAGGCGTGAATGGGGATTTCTTCATACGTACAGACACTTCAGAGATATATGGCCCTAAGTCTGGTGGTTCCTGGGGATCTGCTACATCATTAATAGGCCCACAAGGAATCCAGGGAATACAAGGTGAAGTTGGCCCAACGGGAGCTGGTACAGGTGACATGCTCATTTCTACATATGATCCTAACACAGTTAATGGTGATGCATTCTCTATGGATAATATGGTAGAAGGCACTCTCACTAAGATACTAACAAATGCAGAACGTACTGCAATATCAAACAATACAGCTAAAGTCTCAAACGTAGTCCACCCGTTAGTAGAAACTGCTGTACCTCTTGGTGCTGTATTTACTGATAATGATACAATATATGATGATAGTGCTCTAACCACTTTGGTTAATGGTAAACAGTCTCAACTGCCAGCCCAAGATCTAATAGATATTGGTAATTTATCTGGAACAAATACAGGTGATCAAACAATTCCTGCTTCGGGTGTTGATTTTGACCCAGTTGGCACGGATAATTCAGATAATAACGCAGTTAATACTCTCTACAGTGGTTTGGTTACTAACGCCACCCACACAGGCGATGTGACTGGTTCTGGTGCGTTAACTATCGCCACCAGCGCAGTAACCTTAGCTAAAATGGCAAATATGGCCACAGCCTCTCTTATGGGTAGAAATACGGCTGGAACAGGAGTTCCTGAAGTTCTTTCTAAAGCCACTACATTAGCACTTCTAAATGTTGAAGATGGGGCCACGGCAGATCAAACAGGCGCACAAATTAAAACGGCATACGAAGGTGAAACCAACCACTCTTTAGATAACATTACTCTAACTGGTGGTGTAACAGAAGATCAATATTCGCTAACTGGTACTGTCCTTGAACCTGCAAACGGAACGGTTCAATATAAAACACTTGCATCAAATACAACATTTACCGAGGCATTAGCGGATGGTGAAAGCATATTGCTGGCTATCGACGATGGCACAGCATATACGATTACTTGGCCAACAATTACTTGGGTAACTGACGCAGCAACAGCACCAACACTGGAAACAACAGGATATACGTTTATAGTTATCTGGCACATGAACGCTGTTCTTTATGGCGCAAAGGTTAACTCATAATGATTACAGCACACAAAGCACTTATATCAAGCAAAACCCCACCGTTACCTAAGAGTCTAAAACTGACCGTCACCACAACGGGACTTAGTGAGGTCGTCACTCTGATTGTGGGGGATGACGGTGTTTATGACGCTGAAATAATATGGGACGATGCTGATCCAGATAGCGTAATCACAACATACAATGACGCTGATCTATCACACACCTACGCGGCGATTGGATCTTATGACCTTGAGATCACTGGTGACTTCAATTGGATGCGTTACCATAATTCAGTAAATGCTGACTCTCTTACTGCAATCCTTGAAACACCAGTTGGCTATGCTAACCCACTCACTACACTAAAGGAAGCTTTTGAAGATGCTAACAACTTAACTAGTATATCAGCGGATTTTGACACTAGTAATATTGCCGAATGGAGCGCGGCATTTAAACAGTGTCATTCATTAACATCCTTCCCAAACTTAGACTTTTCTAGTGCAACACAGTTGGGTTCAAGCTGGGGGGAAGGCGCATGGAATACTTGTACAGGCTTAACTAGCTTCCCGCTTATAGTTATACCCGTTGTTACTAAAATGTCAGGGGCTTGGCGATCTTGTACAGGCTTAACCAGTTTTCCTGTTTTAGATGTAAGTTCTTGTCAAATATTTGACAGCACATGGTTTGGGTGTTCTGGTTTAACTACTTTCCCTGCGATTGATTTTTCTCATCTAACAGGTAACTTAGGTAATACTTGGGGTGCCTGCTCAGGTCTGACTTCTTTCCCTGCGATAGATTTTGGTAGTTGTACTAGTTGGTATACTTGTTGGCAGGATTGCACTGGATTAACATCTTTCCCGTTACTAACAAGTACTTCTAGTTTAACTAGTGTTAGACAAGCTTGGGAGGATTGCACTGGACTAACATCTTTTCCTTTAATTGATTTCTCAAACGTTAGTAACTTTGACAGTGCTTGGCGCAGATGTACAGGCTTAACCTCCTTTCCTATAATTGATGTATCAGGTGAAGCTAGATTAAGCCAAACATGGGATGGGTGTTCAGGTTTAACATCATTCCCGTTGATTGATTGCTCAGGCTTAACAGATCATAGTACAAATTATACTTGGCGAGACTGCACAGGCTTAACATCCTTCCCGTTGCTTGTTCTTGGGGGTGACAGAGCGCAGGGTACGTGGGAAACCTGTACAGGTCTTACATCATTTCCTTTAATAGATTTTACTGGGTATACCTACCTTAGATATTGCTGGAGGGAGTGTTCAGGATTAACAAGTTTCCCTTTAATCAATACAAGTTCATGCTCAGATTTTCAAGAAACTTGGAATGGGTGTTCTAGCCTGACAACTTTCCCATTGGTAGATACTTCAGCAGGACTGAGCTTCATACAGACTTGGAGAAGTTGCTCGAGTTTAACGGCGTTCCCTGCCTGTGTCTTTGATGCGGCTACCCGCATGGATTTAACTTGGAATAATTGCACTAACCTAGCAACATTTCCAGCCAACATGTTTGACAACACCTTGAATACAAATTTCACAGACGCATTCAGTGGTTGCGCTTTAACCGCCACCAGCGTGAATAATATTCTAATAAGCATTGATGCGGCGGGTCAAAGCAATGGCACATTAGACCTAGACGGCGGTACAAGTGCAGCACCAACGGGCGCAGGGGCAACCGCAAAAGCTGCTTTGATTACAAAAGGCTGGACAGTAACAACAAATTAAGGATGATACGATGATAGTACGAGTAATAGATGGTGTAGTGACCCAAATTTCACTTAAACAGATTAAGAAGGAATACCCTGATACGAGTTTTCCAGTTGATCTTGTTGTGGGCCGTGACTACCACACTGAATATGATTTTTATGTTGTTGACGTTAAAGACAAGCCTGCACTTACTGAAGGTCAGCGAATAGTACCTTTAGAAATTGAAATGGTAGACGGTGTTTATACTCAACAGTATGTAGCGGCTGATATTATTGTATCAACTGACCCAAATGATTATATACTAACCCCCTACCAATTCAAACGATTCTATAGAGGTTCTACAAATAAGTTTTATTTGGCAGTTAATGCTGTTTTGGCTTATTTTGAATATAATGATGAAGATGCATGGGGATTGTATTCGGCTGAAATTGAAGACCGTAGTCAATATCATTTTGCTGCAATGTTTGCCTTTATTGGATCAGAAGCGGTAGCTCCGTTAATCCCAGAGAATGTTGATGTATCATATGATAATATGGCAGCTGCATGGTTATTAGCTAAAGACTTATAAAAGCTTTCTTTTGTGGTTTTAAATTTACTGGAGACATCACATGTTTACGTATTTAATTGACCGTTTCTTTACTTTAACTAGACCTACACCGACTGTTGCAAGCGACATAGAGGTACCATCAGCAGTGTTGCCCTCTATCAAGCAAACTTCACGAAGTCAGATGAGACAACTCTACTTCAACTGGATACGAGCAGACACCGATAAGGATACTCACCTTACCGCAATGTATGTTTTTAAAAAGTTGAAGAAGAATAGTTTCATTGCTCTGGGCTTGTCAGAATTTCAAGTCAAAAAGATACAAGAAGGACGCGATACTCAAATATTCTTGGCCAAACAGCCTAGACATTGGGGGTAGGGCATAATCCTCCTAGTATTACAGAAACCCTAGATCTAGCAGTAGGTCTAGGGTTTCTTTTTTGGTTATTTATTCAACAAAGGAGACCGTTATGTTATTTCTAATCTTAATTGCAGTTGCTGTTATAGTTCTGTTAATATGTTTACTCACTCAAGAACTTTTTGGCGCATTTGTAGCTTTAGTTGCGAGTGTAGTAGTTACGTTATTCTTCGGGATGACTGTCGTACAGCCTGGACATATCATGTATAAAAAAACTTTCGGGGACTTATCACATGATCTATTTGAGCCAGGGTTACATTTCATTAGTCCAATCGCTGTAACACGATCCCTATCCACTCAACGTCAGTCTCTGAGCTACTCAGGCGAATCTACTGCAGAAGCTCTCACGAGTGATCGTGTGGTCATGCAGGTGGATACAACTATCCCTTGGATCATGAATGCCAAAGCAGCTCCTCTGATGGAGGAATTCTACGGCACAGATAACTGGAACCTGATACAACCTATCAGCCGGTCAGTGATCCGTTCATGTACTGCTCAAGTTCCATGGGAAACTGCAGTCAGTGATGAGGGTCGTACCCGAATTGCAGAATGTATCCCAACTCGTATGAATAAGGCAGTAATTGTTGAGTTAATCCAGGCTGGCTTCACTGAAGCACAGGCAAAAGGTGCATTTACATTCCCAACCGCTATTGTACGTGGTGTCAAACCAAAACAAACACGCATACTAGCCGCCATTGCCACAGAGCAAGCTTCTAAGATTGATCTACGTCGTCAGGAAACTCTGACATTGATTGCTGAAGAAGAAGCAAATCGCCGTGGTAACGAAGGATCCGGTATTGCCAAAATGATGGAAGAGTTACCTTCAGGCTTCACTGTCGCTGAAATGGCTCAAATGATCCAGGCTAACGCTGCCAAAACATCTGCTGATGCATTTTTAAATGCTGTAGAAAATGGAAACCCAAATATTACAATTGTAACTGGTGCTTCTGTCCCTGCTGCAGTTTCAGCAAACTAATAAATAGACCTCATCGGTTAATCCTGGCGGGATCTTTCTTTTTTGGTCTGTAATGATGCAGTCTAAACAAAAGGACAAAAGCTATGAAGCCTCATATTATTGGCGATATAGTCCGACTAAAACGGGGATGGACTCCCATGGTTGTACTCGGTGTTACCGATTACGGCACGGTTCAGGCAGCATACTGCCACTACGAATACAATCCAGTAACCAAAGAGTATTACCACAATCCTGCGTACTTTTCTGATTACTGCCGCCCTCAAAATGGCTTTGTCAAATGGGATGGCGCACCCCTCAAATTTAAGGTATATACTCCAATGATTCTACGTTACAAAACCCGCCCAGGCCATGAATTCTTTGCTGGTGAATTGGTATCTCATACAAACAACAAAACTGTTGTAATTCGTCTTGATAATAACCAAGGCTTCAAAGAATTTAATGTTAACGATGTTGTTCAAGATGTTCCGTACACCTTTGCTGTCAAAGTACCTGGCAGCAACCACAACACATACCGCTGCCATTACACTTTGGCTCCAGGTGTGTCTGTTGAAATAGGTGATGCTCTGTTATCTAATTCTGGCAATGTTTACATTGTGACAGCAGTCAATACAAACAATCACTCCCCAAAGGCTCAGTTCAGCGGTAAGCGCTTGATTACCAAAGAATTGTAGCGTGGGCAGACGTCGAACTCAGATCCGAGAAAGGATCCAAGCAAACGTACTGATCGTAAATCGTGGTTACGAAATCGACGGTGTACCATCACCTTGTCATGAATGGCAGGGAGGAACGTCAGGTAATGGACGTGGAGGCGGTTATGCCCGAATATCTATTGATGGTCACACAGCTGCTGCACATCGTGTTATGTGGACGAACGAGAACGGCTATATACCGGGTAAAAAACAGATCGACCACTTATGCGAAAATCGTATGTGTGTTAATGAACTTCACCTTGAGATGGTAACCCATAGACAGAACCAAAAGAGAAAGACGAAACGATGAATTTACGCTTCTCTAAATACTCTGATGAACGGTTAGCCATAATGTATCGCATTGCGAAGACTAGACTATATCCGTTCTTCAGGGATCCAAAAGATATGATCCAACTCAGAACTGAAAAGGAAATGCGTCATGCGTTACAAGACGATGATAGCGGTAGAAGATCAGGAATTAGGAGGCATCGGCCTTAAATTCAAAGATCAAAAGAATTTCTGCAATGGTATGTTTACAGCCAAAGATGGTTTAATCGTTGCACATGATGTGGTTGAGCATCAACAAGGTACTGCCAAAATAGGCTCCATCGGAGATGAAATGGTAGCCCTTGGTGGGGTCTGTTATACTCGTGCTCAATGGGGATCCATGACTAGAAATGACGGGATGTATGTTTATACTCCAGCTCAATCAATAGCATCTGACATCCATAATATGGGTCGTCTGTACTTTGAAAATCATGTCCCATTTCGCCAAAAACTGGTTAAATCCAGAGGTGATGATGAGTCTGGTTTAGTGGATGATGTCATTGAATGTGCTCGTGAAGACTTCCGTAAATACTGGGAAGGTGATGAAGAGGATTGTCCTCTAAACTTAGCCCGTGACAGTTACCTGGAAGATTGCCGAACCTACATGCTGCACGGTGTAAAACTAGCAGTACGTCGCTTTGGTTCAGGTCACGTCGCACATGACACATTCTGGGCTATCGAAGAAGCAGCCAGCCAAATTACCAAAAATATTGATTTCGAAGGTCAACAGTTTCGCCTACAGTATTGTCATGGTAGAGCACGAATGTACGAAGTCCACAATTATGAGGAATATTAAATGATAGAGCTTATGCACGGCCACAGATGTAGTTGTGGTGAATGTATTGATGGTTATGAATCTGACACCCGTACTCATCTTGCTAGGCAAATTGGTGGAGAAACCAATGAGTTTACAGATGCAATTATATGTTCATGCGGTGAAGAGATGTTATGTGAATGGTTTATTCATTGTGGTGAGAGTGGTGGTGATTCTCCAATACTTTCAACTGGATGGAATAATCCACCAAAACAAAGAGAAATTAATTTAGCCCAAGGAAGAATGTAGTAATGTGTCCACCAAGATTAGACCCCACTCATAAATTTATGGTCTGCCATATCGATAATAATGGCATTGAAACTGTAACACAGTCCAGTTCATCACGAGGTACGGCCCAAAAGGATGTTGATGATCTTAATCAACATGAACTCGAAAACAACCGGCCTCAGAATTATTACTACCGTCCGGTTAAACCAGGAGAATTCTCTGATGGCTAAACCAAGAACAATGTCTGAAAAACTTAAAGCTTTACGAGTTGAGTTGGCAGAAACAAAACATGAGCTTAACCGTGTGACCCTGCAATCCAATCGGGTACTGGCAAGCAAAGAGTCAGCATTCTGCCGAATTAAAGGCTTAGAGAATGATGTACGTCTTTCTGTAGCAGAGTGTATGAATGCTGAGGAACGTGCCTTCAAATATAAGAGGGAAGTTCTTGTTCAAAAGGATAAAGCTGCACACCGCACAAAACGAAAAGCTAGGGAAGCAGTGCATTGCGCCTTATTTTAAAATTGAGCCTAAAGATCAAGATGCTTTTATTGTTGTGCTATGGGATTGCCCAAAGGTGGACTTTCAGAGTGGCGTCAATCGAATTAAAGGCGGTTCACCTGAAGAAGTATTTGCAAAGGCTTGGGAATACATAAACGGCCTACCAAGTGTAGCGGAAATACAACTAGCCGAGTTTCAAGGCGACCTTGCCAAGTTGATCGACAAGGGCCGCGATTTTAATATTCCGCTTGATGTAGTAAACCCGCTTATTGCCACGTCTAAAAAGCTGGCTGAGAACGCTATCACAAAACAGGAGTGTGAGGAATGAGCAATAAACAGGACTTAGAAACGCTACTGGCAAAGGTTGAAGCGGGTGAGTTTGAAATGTCTATGCCCCACTGCGGCCTTGATGTTCTTGACCTCATTGGTGCATTTCAAGGCTCACTAGACGCCGCCATTGCGCTTAAAGATGCGGTTCTTGTGGGAATGAGCCAATATTCAATCGTTACTGACCCAACGTGCATAAAGGTTTCGGTGTGCTGGTGGCCTGACGGGATTAGTCGGGAAAGGCAGTATTATGCTGAAGCGTGGTGCGAAGAAAACCCCGCACGTGCCCTTTTAATCTGCATCATCAAAAATTTAATAGAGGAGTGTGAAGAATGCTGACATTTTTTGATATTAGATACCATCCTAAATGCCTCCAAATAGGGGCTAAGTTATCGTATCATAAGGGGTGTTTCTACTCGATGTTACACCTTGGGTTGGTTTCTGTGGACTTCGATTTGATTAAAAATGAACGGAATATCTAAGGTGCAATGCAACCAGTTCACACAACATAGTGTGCAGAACCCTTGACCCTATACAGGAAAGAAACATAATGACACATGAACAGATAGAATACATTTTAAACGCGGTGTTTCGACGCCATATTGGGGAGTTGCAACTATGACACATACAAAAGCCAATGGAGAGACGCAATGACCGATAAACCAGAGTTGAAGCCCTGCCCGTTTTGTGGTGATGATAACAGTTTAATGGTTGAACACCACAAAGGGACGATTTTAAGACCATCTCACCGCATAGTGTGCGATAATTGTGGGGCATCGTCACGCTATACAGACCGCGATTACATCGCCATATGGAACACCCGCCCCGCGCCCGATCCCACCGCTAAGGACGCATTACAGGCCATTGCGGATTTACCACCTGTAGCAAAACGCAAATGGGACGATGAACTAAATGCAGACCTTAATCTGCGTAGCGCTGAAGTAAACGGCCAAGAAACTGCTTATAGGGCGGTTGAAGCGTTGTTCGATAAACCGCCACGTATCGAGTGTAAACAGCCCACACCACCTGACAGGAAAGCTTTGATAGGGATTGCTCAGGCAACAATAGAAAAGACCATAGCTTTCGATCCTGCGAATACTGGCACATGGGATTGTGCGGAAGCTGTCATTAACGCACTACTGCCGCACCTAACCAATCCTGAACCACAGGGGTTTGATGAATGGTTTAATGCACATGTTAAGGAACCTTTGGGGTGTCCGTCTGTTGTATGGAAACATCATACTAATTGTTTAAATGACGCCTACAACGCAGGTTACGCCGCCGCTAACCTCAAGGCTAAGGCGCTGGAGTGGGTCGAAGCACCAATAGGTTGGTTTAGATGCTGTAATAATTCAAACTACACAATCGAACAGGGGTGGGCGTCCGATAGTTATACATTCAAGACCACGCTAAATAACGGCACTGTGATTTATGACGGTGATTGCTTGGGAAAAGCAAAAGCCGCAGCCCAAGCCCATTTCCAAGCCCTCTATGACAGTATGGGGGTGAAGTGATGGAGAATAAAACCTTAAACAATCAGTAAATTTTGGAACTAAAGGTAAAAAACTATGAACGCCGCATATTGGAAATGCAGGGGCATGTTTTTTTCTGCCAAGATAATCTAGGTACTTTACGTCGATGGAACCCGCCTTAAGCTTTGATTACTGTTACCGATGAACCTACTCGACCAAAGGAAACCAAATGAAACACGATGTTGCTGACTGCAAGAGGGTTTTGACCTACGTCCCATCTGTGCCAGAAAAGAAAACCATGCTTATGGTTGTGGTGTAATGGAGACTGATACTTTACTAGTAGATCTCGGAGTACACTCTAACTATGAAGTACATTGTAGTAAGTGTGGTGATAAACATAACTCAAAATCACAATACGTGAGTACATGTGAAAGGTGTAAATAATGTCTAATATATCCATGCCACGTAAATTGGCTGAGAATTTACTAATATTATGTAATAATGTTGGTTGTGCAGAGGTAGAGCAATCACCATTGGCAGATAAATTATTAAAGGAACTGGTAGAGTACACAACAGTCACTCAGCCAGATTTAGATGAAAATCTGACTATGGTAGTACAAACCACTGATGGTAAAAGTGATGAGTTTACTTTCAATACACCAGATGAGTGTAACGCTTTCTTGACAGGACTAAATCATATGGCTAGTTTAGCTGGTATCAACCCAATGGACGAAGACTATAAATCTAAAATGAACTAAAGAATTTGACCGATGTTACTCCCCCTAAGAACTGAGGTCAAATAGCAGTGCGGATTTCTCCTCCCCTTAATCCTGCACGCACCGAAGAACCCGTGAAGTCTGTCCTGCTTTGCGGGTTCTTTTTTAATTACTAAAATCAGTTATACATATATGACTGGATCCCCAACTCTACAAAACACAAACCAAGGAAATCTCATGACAGATAATTCTTCATTTTCCCAACCAATCTCAGAGCAGATATGGGACGGAAAATATAAACTCACTACCCCTAATCCTGAAATAGCAAATGATACAACAGTTGAAGATACATGGAAACGTATTGCAGCAGCATGTGCTTATGCCAACAAAACCATATATGGTAACCCTCCAAAAAGTTCATCTGTACAGGGTGTTAAATGTAAGCACAAATTAGAATCTAAGTTCTATGATGCACTTGAAGACTTCAAATTTTTACCTGCTGGTCGTATTACTGCAGGCGCAGGATCTGGTCGTCAGGTTACACTATTCAACTGTTACGTCATGGGTACGATTCCAGATGATTTAGCAGGCATATTTGACATGCTAAAAGAAGCAGCACTCACAATGCAACAAGGTGGGGGTATAGGTTATGACTTCAGTCCTTTACGACCACAAGGCGCACCAGTTAAAGGTGTTGATGCTGATGCTTCAGGCCCACTTACATTTATGGATGTTTGGGATACCATGTGTAAAACTATCATGTCTGCAGGTTCACGCCGAGGAGCGATGATGGCGACAATGGATTGCACACACCCAGATGTAATGAAGTTTGTAGAAGTAAAGAAAGACCCTCTACGTTTACGGATGTTCAATGTTTCTGTCCTGGCTTCAGATGATTTCATGCGAGCTGTAGAAAATGATGAAGAGTGGGTATTAAAACACAAAATCAAACCTACAAAACGTGTCACATATAAAGGACACAATCAAATCAATGGGGAGTATGTTTACGAAGTAATACGTGCACGAGAGCTGTGGGAAACTATCATGCACTCAACGTACAACCAAGCTGAACCAGGTATTATATTCATCGACACAATCAATAAGCAGAACAACCTGTGGTACATGGAAGACATTCGCTCTACCAACCCTTGCGGTGAGCAGCCATTACCTCCATATGGTGCTTGTTTACTTGGTTCAATAAACTTACCTAAGTTTGTACAAAATGCATTCCAATCAAATGTACTTATAAATGATGAAGAACTAATCAGAACTGTGAAAGCTGCAGTACAAATGTTGGATGGTGTTATTGACATCTCAATCTTTCCACTTCCACAACAGGAAGCTGAAGCAAAAGAGAAACGTCGTATGGGTATTGGTGTGACAGGTCTCGCTGACATGTTGTTTATGATGGGCTTTAAATACGGCAGTAATGATGCAATTAGAGAAACTGAACGTGTGATGGAGATGATCACAATTGCGGCCTACGAAGAGTCAATTAATTTGGCTAAACGATTTGGCCCCTGTCCAGCTACAAGTACTATTACTAAACGTACAAAGTTTATCCATTCTGGTTTCATGAAAAAGATGCCCGATTACATCAAACGTGACATTTACGATAACGGTATCCGTAATGCATTGCTGACTTCAATTGCTCCAACAGGTACAATCAGTTTGTATGCAGGTAATGTTTCTTCTGGTGGTGAGCCTATTTTCGCTCCTGAGTACACACGCAAGGTTCTTAATGGTGATGGAACCAAACGTGAAGAGAAGGTGATGGATTACGCAATCCAAAAGTATCATGAGTTTCGTGATACTCAAGGGCAGGATAAAGATCCAAATCTTACTGGAGAAGGTGCTGAATGTTTGGTCACAGCTCAAACACTATCACCACATGATCACCTTGTCATGCAGGCTGCTCTACAAAAATGGGTAGACAGCTCAATATCCAAGACCATTAATTGCCCTGAAGATATATCATTTGATGAATTTCAGGATGTATACATGGCTGCTTGGAAGATGGGGTGTAAAGGTTGCACCACTTACCGACCCAACGATATTACAGGATCAGTCCTATCTATCGAAGATAAAGTTGAAGACACTCCATTTCCAAACTTTATTGGTGCACCTGAACCAGTTGATGTAGATAATAATGTAATGGCCCGTCCTGATACCCTATCTGGCAGTTCTTACAAGATCCGCTGGGAAGGTCAGGCTACCTATGTCACTATCAATGACACTGTAGATAGCAACAGTAAGACTATACCATTTGAAATCTTCATAAACGCAAAAAATATGGAACATTTCCAGTGGACTGTAGCACTTACACGTATGATTTCAGCAGTATTTCGTAGAGGTGGTAATATAAACTTCGTAGTGGAAGAATTGAAGTCTGTGATGGATCCAAATGGAGGTCAATTCGTAGCAGGAAAGGGATATATCCCATCGTTCATCGCTCTTCTCGGTGATGTCGTTGAGACACATCTCAAGAACATTGGGTACATTAAACTGGATCAGTCTTTGAAGGTAGAAGAAACTCAAACATTTGAAGAGCTTATAGAAGACCAAAAATCTCAACCAACCCCAAAACAATGTCCAAACTGTAATGGGTTTAATATAGTTAATGATAGTGGCTGCCCAACCTGTAAAGACTGTGGCCACTCCAAGTGCGGGTAACAACTGAACTCCAATACAGGCACTGTGCCTGATACGGAATTCACCGATGAGAGCCGCACAAAACTCCCCTACTGTAATGGTAGGGGATCAAATTTAATAATAAGGATTACTCCATGGGACTAAACGCCGGGCAGCAAAGTGCATTCATTGAATTGATCAACTTTACCAACGCCCCAAATGAAAAATACATGGCACTATCGGGGGGTGCTGGCACAGGCAAAACCTTTTTTATCAGTAAAGTAGCAGAGAGCATTATACGCCATGCAGCTGCTGAGAGTGGACTACACACAGTTGAAGTGACAGCCACAACAAACAAGGCTGCAGCTGTGATCGCAGAAGCAATGCCAAACCACCATTCAGAAATCAAAACAATTTACTCATTCATGAACCTTCGGGTAAGTGAAAACTTCCGCACAGGTGAAGTTAAATGTGTTCCTACTGCAAAATGGGTTGTTCATTCTGGGATCTTTCTAGTCATTGACGAGTGTTCAATGGTGAACCGAGAACTAATGAACTACCTAGACAAAGGTCTAGATTCATCTTGTAAAGTTCTATTTGTAGGTGATAAGAATCAATTGGCTCCGATCAAAGAAATGATCTCTCCTATCTACGCAAATAACTATCGCACAGCCTATCTAACACAGCCTGTACGTAATGCTGAACAACCAGCCCTAATGGAGTTGTGTGAGCAAGCTAAGTTGACTGTGGAGACGGGTATCTTTACACCGATCATCCCAGTACCTGGTGTGATAGACTACGTTGACGGAAATACCTTACGTGGGATCCTTGAACGTGAATACCATTCTGAGAATCCTATGCGTCGAATTCTATCATACACCAACAAACGTGTGATGGAGTATAATACATTTATACGAGAAATGCGTGGATACACTGAACCTTTTGTTGAAGGTGAGATCCTTGTAAACAACTCCTCAGTAGAACTTCCAGATAAGCAGCGTATGTACACTGATCAGGTAGTTAAAGTTGAAAGCTTAGTACGTTCATACTTTGATTCTGAAGTAGTAGTTGGATACGATATTGCCATGATAGAAATGGTTGTTGCAGATATAACCACAGGTTCTACTTACACCATCAATTGTTTTGCAGATCCTGAAGAACGTGTGGACACAATTAAGTTCTATGCCAACAACAAACGTTGGGATAAGTACTTTAAAGTAAAGAATTCTTTCCCGGATCTTCGTTCTGTAGCAGCGTCTACAACTCACAAGGCTCAAGGTTCTACCTATGAATCTGTGATCGTGGATCTAACAGACATTGGCAAATCAACCAACAAAGGACAGACAGCTCGTATGCAATACGTTGCATTGTCACGTCCAAAGAAACGTCTCTACATCCGTGGAGAACTACCAAAAAGGTATTTCGAATGAGCAGTATGGAATTATTTTATGGCAAATTTAAGAAATCAGACAAAGACATCGTACCAGATGATACTGATGAGTTTTGATTAATCATGGGAAGTGGACTAGAAACCATGATCCACAACTATCTCATAGGTATGAGTGAATGTGGAGATGGGGATGCAAAGATCCTACTAAAGATGTTGAGAGAAGAACAAGCAGCAGAGGAGTAATCTATGGGTTACGAGATTGTAGGTATCTACGAAACTGAGCCAGAGATAGCTATACTCTGTCCTCGAATCCAAGTCACAGAGATCCAGAAGCACTATTACGATCCCTATTTAAAGGATCTTCGTACTAATGTGATGGTCTGCGATCTATATAAGGATCCAACCAAGAAGAAAACATCTGCAGCTGATATAAAAGAGTACCTAAATGACCTCATTCCGTATTTGTTGGATGCAGGTATTAATATGCTTGTGGTTACTCAACCAGATTACTTTAAGATTCTAACCAAACAAACTAAAACTGATGCTCGTATCGGTGATATCATGGACACAGTTGTTCCAGGTTTAAAGGCAACATACTGCCCTAACTATGCACGAGTATTTTATGATCCAGATAAGATGAATGCAAAGATTAAACTTTCACTAGAAACCTTAGTAAAACATGAACAAGGTGACGACATGAAGGTGGGATCTAATATCATCAAATTCTGTGCATATCCACAAACTGATCAAGAAATTCTTGATTGGTTAGATAAACTATACGAGATGGACTGTGATCTTACATGTGACATCGAAGGGTTCTCACTCAAGCATTATGATGCAGGGATCGGAACCATCACATTTTGTTGGGATCAGCACCACGGTGTTGCATTTCCAATAGATTATAAGTCCATCTTTTATGACGTAGATACAGGTCATTATGGCAAACAGGTAACTAATCCTGTCATACGAAAAGCTCTGAAGACATTCTTTGAGGCTTTCCAAAATAAGATGATCTACCATAACATCTGCTATGATGTTTATGTGTTGGTTTACCAGTTGTTTATGGAAGACATTCTGGATCAAGAAGGTTTACTTACAGGATTGGAAGTTATGTTACGCAATTGGGATTGCTCTCAATTGATTACATATCTAGCCACCAATTCATGTGCAGGCAACGAGCTAGGTCTGAAGATCCAAGCTCAAGAGTTTGCGGGAAACTATGCTGTCGAAGACATTAAAGATATTCGCAAAATTCCTATGGATGAACTCTTAAAATACAACCTCATTGATGGACTATCTACTTGGTATGTTTATGAAAAAAATCTACCAATAGCGATAGCTGATGATCAGATGGAATTCTATGCTGCGATCTTCAGGCCAGCGGTGATTGACATCATACAGATGCAGCTCACAGGTATGCCCATCAACATGGATAAGGTTGTTGCTTTGGAGAAACTTCTTCAAGGTGAAGCCACAGTTCTTGAAAACCGTATGAACCATATGAATATTGTTGAAAGCTTTATGGATACGCTAAAAGATGAGTTAGTCATTAAGAAAAATGAGAAGCTCAAAACCAAGCAAATTACTAGAGCAGATTTAGGTAAAACTAAAGATACGATGATAGACTTCAACCCTGGATCTCCGAAACAGTTACAACGTCTATTGTACTCAGAAGATTTCCTTGGTTTACCTGTCTTAGATTATACAGATACTAAGCAGCCTGCAACGGGTGCAGAAACTCTGGATAAACTCAAAAATCATACTGAGGATCCAGAGGTACTTGTCTTCCTTGATGTATTAATCGAGCACAAAGCTTCGGCAATAATCCTATCCACATTCCTTCCGGCCTTCTTATTGGCCAAAAAAGGTAGCGATGGTTGGCATTATTTATTCGGAAACTTTAGGCTTGGAGGCACAGCATCTGGTAGATTATCTTCCAACAACCCCAACCTGCAGAATATTCCATCTGCAGGTTCAAGCAAGGTAAAACAAAGACTTGCAAAACTCATCAAGGAATGCTTTGAAGCTCCTCCCGGATGGTTATTTGTTGGGCTGGATTTCGACTCCCTAGAAGACAAGATCTCAGCTGTAACAACAAACGATCCACAGAAAATTAAAGTGTATTCTGATGGATATGATGGTCACTGCCTACGGGCATTGGCTTATTTTGGTGACGAAATGGAAGATATTAAAATGACACCAGAAGGAGGAATATCGTATGAAGCTATAATCGGAAACGGTCACATTTACTTCCACTCGGAAGAAATAATTGATTACCTCGGCACTGAAATGTTGGGGAAAGATTTGTATTTACTAATACAGAAAGGAACGTCATGAACTTAAACGATCATGAAATTCGAGTTGTCCAAGAAGCAGTAGAACTGCTTGTTAAAGTGGTAGCTCTAAAAAAATTTATAGGTGGCACCATTTATCATGATTTGGAAACTATTGATAAAACCCATTTGAAGCAACAACATGCTACGATGAGCCGGTATCACGAAATCTTAGAGAGTCGTATTGCACGATTCAAAAGAGTATAACATGAAACTATATCGCAAATTACCTGTTGTCATTACAGCATGGCAAGTACCACTGCAAGGTGAAGAGTCGAGTGAGGAGCTTAAGGAGTTGGTTCTACAAAAAGGTTGGAAAGGTGTCGATGATGGTGTCATCATACCAACCAAAGAAGGTAACATGCTTGCTTCCGCAGGTGATATAATCATCAGAGGTGTTGCAGGGGAATTTTATCCTTGCAAACCAGAGATCTTCAAAGCCACCTACGAAGAGGTGAAGGGAAGTAAAACAACTGTAACTGATGTGGGATTTAACCCATCAGGAGACACAATGATCTCCGATCTTAAAACGGCAGCAAATGACATGGCTTCCTTAATTGGTAGCCTGCCTGCAGGTCGTCGTCGCAGTATTGCACTTACCAAGCTTGAAGATGCTTCCATGTGGGCAGTTAAAGCCCAAGTGGTAGGTGATGCATGAATTTAACTCCTAAAATTACCAAAAATGAAGACGGAACATTCACTGTCATAAGTAAGAACAATAAAGCTACTATCAGCGGAGCTGATGTGGTTGTTCGTTTTAAAGGTCAGTTGAAAACTGCCAAAGAATGGTATCAGTTGTCAAAGATGACCGATGCTTAAAATAGACACCCCAATTGCACGGGTGTCTATTGTAGTTAACTCGGTTCATAATGTGAGCCGAGTTAACTCTATTTCCATGAAATACAAACCTTTAAGACAGAAAAGTAAAGCACCTACATTTGCTCTGACATACCAGGGAACCTATATGACACTGATGACCAACTGTGGATTTGCTAGGAAACTGGCACTATCAGTTGAGAGCAGTTACCACAAACTTTATGTGGTATCAGACACATGGGTTGCTGATCGTTTAGATCAAGCCTGTAAGGATGGATACGTTACTCTTGCCTTTGGCTTGAGGCTCCGTACTCCCCTACTAAAGCAGGTGGTACTAGGGACATCCAAGACGCCATTTGAGGCTGCTGCCGAAGGCAGAACAGCCGGTAATGCGTTGGGACAGTCCTGGTGTATGCTAAATAGCCGTGCTGGATCTGAATTTCTATTAAAAGTCCGTAAGGAAAAATACCGTCTGGATATTAAACCATGCTCACAAATACATGATGCAGGTTACTTCCTGATCCGGGATAATATGGAAACACTTATGTACACCAACACGCATCTTTCTAAAGCTGTGAGTTGGCAAGAGGATCCTGCAATCCAAAATGAACACATCTCAATGTCAGGTAAACTGGCAATCTTTCACCCTCATTGGGGGGCTGAATTCGACATACCTAATGCCACCACGGAAGATGAAATCAACGAATGTATTAAAAAACATTTGAGCTACTTGAAAGAAGAAGGAATAGTATGATGATAGATCCTGATCCTGATCGTGGTAGTGGTAGAACAACTGCTCAATTAGTATGTGCACATGATGACTTTCTACTGGATGGGATAAATGTATTGTTCATTGTCTTGGATTATCGTGAAAGGGATTACACCAGAAATTTAATGGCTAGTATCTATAACCCTGATCCTTCAACTTTGATTAAAAAAGATAAGATAGAGTACTATAATCAGTACATAAAATTCCACCCTCTAAATAGTGATATTCATAAGGTTCGTAGTATTCATAATGTTCATGTTATCTACGACCATTACATCTTTGATCCCAAAATGACATCTATTCCTGTATTACGTGCAAGAGAGCAGTTATCTGAACTCACCAAGAATATAAACCAAAGAACGAAAGAAAAACGATATGGTCAACATAACCAACAAACACATGATCGACTTGCCTATGGCAGTTTGGTTACTTCAGGATGGGTACAACAGTGGAGCAAAGGATGCCCCCGAAGGGGAGCTGATCTCCGTGACTACATTACTAAAGCCAACTCGACAGTTGATTCTGGGTCGTAAAACCGACAGATCAGATGAAGATTACGACGTGTCGGATATGATAGCATCTCGAATGGGACATGGATTACATGACTCAATTGAACGTGCATGGACTGAAGGTAATTGGCAGCAAGCCATGCGTACACTTCATTATCCTCAAGAAATCATTGATCGGATACGAATCAATCCAAAAGATGGAACACTAAAGGAAGACGAGATCCCAATTTATTTAGAGAAACGTGGCTTTCGTAAATTTGAAGATATCGTGCTCACAGGTCAATTGGACTTCTGTGTTGGCGCCGCATATCGAGACTTCAAATCTACATCAGTATTCTCTTATATGTCTGGTTCAAAAGACATGGATTACATGCTCCAAGGTTCTATGTATCGTTGGATCATGCAGGACATTATTAAAGAAGACACAATGCGTATTGAGTTTATCTTTACTGATTGGCAAAAATTTATGTCCAAACAGAATCCAAATTACCCACAAACACGGGTAACCCACAAAGAGTTTACCCTACTATCTCTAAAAGAAACAGAAGAGTGGATGTCCGATAAATTAGCAGATATCCGTGCTAATGCAGGCAAGAACCAAGAAACAATGGTTCGTTGTACTGATAAAGAATTGTGGAGATCTGATGACGTATACAAATACTATGCAGATCCAGAAAAAGCAAAGCTTGGCGGTAAATGTACCAAACGATTCACCTCACCAACAGACGCAGAACTATGGAAAAAGTCTAAAGGTAAGGGTGTAGTAGTTAAAGTTCCCGGTGAAGTTAAGGCTTGTGAATACTGTCCTGCCTTTTCTGGTTGTGAACAGCGAAAGGAATACTTCAGTGTCTAACCTATTTAACTTGGAAGATGTTAAATCTTCTAGCCACCACCCTGCAATGCAGGAATTGGTGGATCTCCTGTGCCATCGTACAGGAAACGTGAACCGTGAATTCTTCCAAGCAGAGGTAGCTTATTTTCTTGGTTTAATTCCAAGTACAATGCGTGCATCTATTGTAAGTCCTGAACGGGGTGAACTCCCAATTAATATTTACTCAATCGCATTAGCAACATCAGGCTTTGGTAAAGGACACTCTGTAAGTTTAATGGAAGATATTATTGGGACATTCCGTAAGGATTTTGCTTCTACTGTATTTCCAACTATTGCAGAAGAATCTTTATTTAATATGGCTGTAAATATAGCAGCTACTAAGGGTACTGATGAAGACAAAGAACTTGACGAACTAAAAGCTGATTTTAAGCGTCAGGGGCACGCCCCATTCATTTTTGATAGTGGTACAGCTCCAGCGGTTAAACAGCTGCGTTACAAACTATTACTGGCTCGTGCAGGATCAATTAACTTCCAGATGGATGAGATTGGTTCAAACCTAGTATCAAACAGTGAAGTTCTGAACGTATTACTGGAATTATATGACCTTGGTCGTATTAAAACCAAGCTAATTAAGAACACAGCTGATAATGAACGGGGCATTGATATCGTAGGTGATACACCTGCAAATGTATTAATGTTTGGTACAACCTCAAAGTTGTTCGACGGATCCAAAACTGAAGAAGAATTCTACAGCTTCCTGGAAACAGGATATGCTCGACGTTGCTTTTTTGGTATGGGTAAACCTGAGACTTTTTCACACACTGTGAATCCAGAAGATGTCTATGACAGCTTAGTTTCAAAAGCCCGATCACAGGCGTTAGTTCGCTGGCGTGCTGAATTGGGAAAATTTGCAGATGACAAATACTACGGTCAAAAAATTGACATTCAGAAAGATGTAGGGGTCGAATTGATCTCATATCGTCTACACTGTGAAGTTTTGGCAAATGTAATCCCAGAGCATGAAGTTATCCGTAAGGCTGAATTAAGCCATAGGTATTTCAAAGCTCTAAAACTTGCAGGTGTGTATGCATTTCTAGACGAAAGTCCAGTAATCACATCTACAAATCTGAGGCAAGCTATTAAAGTTGCTGAAGAAAGTGGAGACAGTTTCCAGACTTTGTTGAAACGTGAACGTAACTTCGTTCGCCTGGCAAAGTACATTGCGTCTTCTCCAGACAATCTAACCCATGCAGATCTAGTCGAAGATCTTCCATATTACCCTGCAGCCTCTGGGCCACGTAGGGAGATAATGGATCTGGCTACTGCATGGGGGATTGGTAACCATGTCATTATTAAACGTAATGTCATCAGTGGCGTAGATTTCTTTTCGGGATCTACACTACGGGAGACAGATCTTGCAAAGTTGACTTTCAGTTTATCTGATCACTTTGCTTCTGATTACTCGTCTACAGTTCAACCTTTGGATAACCTTCCAAAACTATTGTCTGCTCCGGGTATGCATTGGTGTAATCACAGCTTTGAAAATGAGCATAGATCCGAAGACAACGTGATCCAAGGCTTTAATATGTTAGTTGTGGACGTTGATGGTGGGATATCTTTAGATGCTTGTCATGAGCTTCTGAAGGACTACACCTTCATTACATCAACCACAAAGCGACATACTGAAGAAGAGAACCGTTTCCGTCTAATCATGCCGACCAACTATATCTTAGATTTAGATAAATCGGACTATCGTGAATTCATGAATAGTTTTCTTCTCTGGCTGCCTTTCGAATCAGATCAATCAGCAAACCAAAGATCTAAGAAATGGATGACAGGTGAGAATAGCCAAGTGTATGTACACAAAGCACCATCTGTTGTTGATGTCTTACCCTTCATTCCTAAAACCAAGCAGAACAAAGAATATGTTACTGCTGTTGCGGATCTAGGACGGCTAGATAATCTTGAACGTTGGTTCCTTCAAAACATGGATGTAGGTTCACGGAACAATAATCTGTTGAATTTTGCTATGATGCTCTTTGATGCCGGTGCGACTTACAACGAACTGGAAGATAAAGTCTTTGGATTGAATAGTAGATCACCCTCACCCTTGAAAAAGGATGAAGTGACCTCAACAGTATTAAGGTCTGTGGCGCAGAAATACGCCCAGGCTTAACAAGTTAGATAGAACCATGGCAAGGGTTGTCCTGTATCACACATCAGGGAACAACCTAGTAAAGCAGGGTCTTATGAAAACGTGTACCGATGTACATGGTTCTATTTAAACTTAATGAGTGAAAAGCAACGGACATGAGGATACCCAGGTGCAATGTCAGGCATGGCAAAGCGAGGTAGACTTCAGGGCCTGAAAAACCCTCCATATCACTCAGACTACAGCCTGGATATGCTGCAAATATGTCCTGCAAATTCCCGTAAGGGATAATAGGCAGACGGTTAACATGCATCCCAGATCGGTGGTGGTCGAAGCGACCTTTGAAGAGTCCAAATTATTAAGCATGTGGTGACTGGAAAACCTTAACCCTCAGAGGAGTAACACACCGAGGTAAAACGTGTTCGACTTGAGCAAAAGGGCAGTGCAATATATACAAGTCTGTGTCGTAATAAAGGCTCTCAAAATTTCTAACCAAAGGAAACTGTATGTCAGATCATCCAAAATCCCTACTCATTTCCGGTGAATCCGGTATGGGTAAATCAGCCTCACTAATCAATATTCGTGGTCAAGAAGGCGTGCTTTACATTAATTGTGAAGCAGGCAAACCACTCCCATTCAAGAACAACTTTAAGAAGGTGACAATTGATGATCCTTATGAGATCTTTGAATATCTTCAAATGTTGATCGACGATAACACTGGCCGTTACCATACGGTTGTAATTGATACAATCTCATTCATGATGGAACGTTTCGAAGCAGTTCACGTTATTGGTTCAGCAAATACCATGCAACAATGGGGTGCATACGGACAATTCTTTAAGACATTAATGTATGATTATGTTGCAAAAGTTGATGCGTATGTTATATGTTTGGGCCACCTTGACGGGTTGTTAGACGAAAACACAGGTCAGATCCAATATACTGTACCAGTCAAAGGTGCGTTGAAAAAGAATGGGCTGGAAGCCTATTTCACAACAGTCATCAATACTAAAAAAATACGTGTCAAAGATCTTGTTACGTATGAAGACGACAACAAATTGTTAGTTATCACGGATGAAGAACGCGCACTTGGCTTCAAGCACGTATTCCAAACCAAGACAACAAAACATACTGTAGGTGACCGCATTCGCTCTCCTATGGGTTTGTTCACTACTCCTGAGACTTATGTAGATAATGATGCACAGGTAATTATGGATCGACTAACTGGTTACTACACGGCATAACTAAACACCCAAAAACCTAACCAAAGAATACTCCTTTTTTTAACAAACGAAAGAATACCATATGTCAAATATATTCGCGGGCAAAACCGCAGCCAAAGGCGACAACGTAGAAGAAGACTTTATTGGTGGTGGAGGTGTCCTAGACACAGACATCTATGAAGGTCAGATCAAAACTGCGTACATCCAAAAATCAGCAAGATCAGAAGCGCAAAGTGTTGTATTGTTGATTGATGTCAACGGACAGGAAGTCCGTTCTCAAACATGGGTCTCAAACCGTACTGGTGAAGTAACCTATAAAGATAAGAAAACTGGTGAACCAAAGAACTTACCAGGCTTCTCTCAAATGAACTCACTAGCTTTGTTATTGGCTGGTAAAGAACTTGGCGATTTGGAAGCAGAAGAACTTACAGTAAAACTGTATGACTTTGAATCTAAAAAAGAGATCCCAACTGCTGTTATGTGTTTCTCTGAGCTGCATGGTGAAAAATGCCAATTGGCAATTCAAAAGCAAGTTGTTGATAAAACTGCCAAAAATGAAACTACAGGTGAGTATGATCCCACTGGTGAAACTCGTGAAGTAAACGAAGTCATCAAATTCTTCCCAAAAGATAATTTGGTAACAATCTCTGAAGTTTCACACTACATTACAAGCATGGGTGAAACCCTTGATAATGTGATCGCAAGTGGACATCTACTGAAAGCTATTGCTAAAATGGATGAAGACGCAGGTGCATATGCAAACACATGGTTGGAAAAAAACAAAGGCCAAGTGTATGACAAGTCTACCGGTAAAAAATCTGGTGGTGGTAAGGCATTTGCAGGGAAATCAGCAAGCTCTGGTGGAGATGGCGCAGCGTCAGCTGCTAAGAAATCAAGCTTGTTCGACTAGGTTCCCTAGTTGATTGGTGAAGAACCGAGGAAGGTTACGAATAGATCATGGAGCTTAAAACTCCCAATGAGACTTTTTGTTAACAAGAAGGATCAGAAGGCGTTAAATCTCAATGTCTATCGTAACCTCCACTTCTTCCAAAACAATCTCATGAAAACACAATTTCATGAATTGATGGATCCTTTGTTAAAGGGCATTCCAAAAATGGAACAGGTTAAGCTACATTATGTGGTTAATTCCAGAACCAAAACCAGATTAGATACAATGAATGTTGGATCCATAGTAGATAAGTTCTTCTCAGATTCATTAGTCACCTACGGTATTATACCAGATGATGACTATAAGCATGTTGTGTACATCTCATTTGAATACGGTCGCATACAACCTGAAGAACATGTCCTCGTGACGATAACTGAAATTGAACCAAGGAGTGATATACCTATGCGTATCTTACTAGATGACACTGACATCCAAACAGCATTAGAAAACTATGTTGAAACACTTCACATTACTGGTGCTACAGGTGTTGAACTTATTGCTGATGCAGATGGCAACATCACAGCAGAAGTATTGATGGGTGCAGCAATTGCTAAACCTAAAGCGAAACCAAAGAATAAGGGTGGACGCCCTAGAACAAAACCTGCCCCGAAGGAGCCAACTCCTGATGTGGCAGACACTGATAAAAGCAGCCCTGATAGCGATGGCACAGGAAGCACTGGAACACCAGATAAAGAGCCTGAACCAAAGCAAGAAGATACCAAAAGTGTCGATACCCCCGTCGACAAAGCGGAGGGTAGCAAGGCAAAAAACCTTTTCGGGGAATCCCAAGAGGCATCCTCTAAAGTTGAGGAAAAAGCTGAAGCAGAGACCCCTAAACCTGTGAAGAAATCTTCGATTTTTGACACATAAGGTCTAATCTCTCTTTTTTGGTTTTCCTGAGATATGGAGATAAGACTATGAATATACTTACGAAATTGAAGGCGGTTGTTTACACGATCTCCTTCTTTATCCTATCAATCGGCATACTTGTTGCTTCGACAATTATTGGAATTATCCTTTCTATACTAACCGTAATAGGTGCAGTTTTCACGGGACTGTGGCTAATGTGGTTCGTTTCTAAGGACTTCGATAAACCCGATGACGACGAGTGATTGATAAACTAAAGGGATCCATACCTAACCCGTTTGGATCTCTTTAACTAATTTATTACCGTGGTGGTGCACCCCTTGATAGCTTGACCGGCCAATG
>Ga0209094_1000478_pt1 | contig 29464 bp, 33 predicted proteins | sample COGITO_mtgs_1004_2_FD_184790 | JGI IMG/M metagenome (GOLD analysis project Ga0209094, IMG submission 184790) | Pelagic marine microbial communities from North Sea - COGITO_mtgs_100430 (SPAdes) (version 2) | ecosystem: Environmental > Aquatic > Marine > Epipelagic ... | reverse complement strand
CATTTTGGCAAAAAGAACACGAAGCTCTTTGGGCTCTGGGTTAGAGAATTCCACAAATTCAAAGCCATCCGTGCCAGCAGGGTTTTCGTCACTGATGATTGATTTTGGCGCATCATGTGGAAACGGACCCATGGCGTATTCTCCTTGATTTCTCGTAGATTACGCTTGTGTCGATGCAATGGGTGCGCAAATTCGGCTACTAATTGTAGAGTGTGTGCGATTAAATTGCACATATGTGGCTTTGGGTGCAATCTGGTCGCATGACACAACTTGATTCCAAAGATATTCAGCTTCTGGCGCACTTGCAGCAAGACAGCCAAACCTCCGCGCTTGATCTATCCAACACCCTTGGAATGTCGGCCTCCCAGATTGGCCGCCGCCGCCAGCGTCTTGAGGCCGAGGGGTTCATCAACGGATATCCCTGCCGCCTAAACGCAGAAAAACTTGGATTGGATGTACAGGCGTTCATACAGGTCCAGACAGAATCCCAAACAGATAAGACCCATCAATCCATTCAAAAGCTGACAAAATCCCAGCCCGAAATTGTTGCGGCGTGGACGTTGACGGGTGAGGCAGATTACATTTTCCGTGTCTATTGCGCGAACTTAACAAGCCTGAATAACCTCATTCAGAACGTCCTTTTACCCCATCCGTCAATTGGTCGGGTTCAAAGCCAAATTGTTATGGATCAGTTGAAAGACGAAACGGCGCTGCCGTTGACGGTGTCCGCACTGGAAAAATAGGAGGTGTTTAGATTGTCGTCTTAACGCCAAAGATGCGCCCTAGATGCTAACACACCCTGCAATTTCGACAGCAATCTGTTAGTGGTGGAGGAGTGGGGTATGTCCCCTTCGGCCAACCGTTTGATCGCCACTTCGACAGAACAGGCCAAACCCGTCTTGGGGTCGAAATACCGTGGGTAGTCGATCAATGCGGCATGTACTAATCCTGCCAGTGACACTTGTGCACGGCGTCTCGGTGGCACGTCGCCCAAGTCCTGCGTCAGACCCCAGCCCGCATAGAAGGGCGCACCTGTGGTCACCACATGCACACCGCGCAACAGGGCCTCAAACCCAGTGAGGGATGTCATGGTCCACAGTTCTGAAACCTCGCCCAACAACGCCGATATGTCCGCGTCTGGCAGGACCAAATCGGCAATGCCGGATGCATCAAAATCACCTTTGCGCAGTCCAGACACCACATCGGGGTGGGGTTTGTAGATCAGCACAGCGTCAGGCCGCGCCGCACGGGCGTTCTCCAACAACTCACGATTTGTGAATAATTCGCCTGCGCCCAAACGGATCGACGCATCATCCTCAACCTGTCCAACAACCAACACGCGTTCGCCGTCTGGCAATGTGGGGGCAGTGCCGCCCAGATTATATTTGCTGATCCCTTGGTTTTTTAGCGTGTGGATCAATTCATTCGCACGGATAACCTGATCAAGGCGCAGTTCAGCACGCTCGGCAATCAGGTGTTCAAGGCGCGAAGGGCGGCTGGGGTCGTAATAAATTCCAATGTCGTCGGTGACTAAGGATGGAGGGGGTACCAATTTCGCACCCAAACCCTTTGAGCGGATAAACCCGTCCTCGACGCGCACAGCATCGCCATGGCATCAGCAAAAGACGCGCCAAATACAGCTGAAATTCTTTGGTCACGCTTAGGCTGCGATGAGGGCGGAAATTGCGATAGTCGCCATTCCGAAACATAACGAACCAATGATATAGTGCCCCGTAAAATACGTGATGGCGCATATCGCCCCAGCTGGCAGGGGGCAGGGGTGTCTCCATATCGGAATTGGACAACGCTTTTTGCATCTGGGGGATTGTCATATCCATAAGGCGCGAATTGCCGTTGGTGCCGCCCCGCTCATAGGTGATCCAGAAGGGCCGCATATAGCCCTCTTCAAAAACATGAACGCCCAGGCCGCGCCGCTTGGCTTCTTCTACAGCGGATGCATGGATCGGGCGGGTGTCCCCATAAAGGACAATATCGGTTACGCCCTTCTCTTCGATCAGATCAATGAAGGCCTGCGTCCATTCGTCTGATTTGCCGCGAAAAGGGATATACGTGGTTTGATGAAATCAAAATGCGCGATCACCAGCGTTGAAGCCAACGCGCCAGACCTGCGATCCTGCTTTGCGCAACATACGCCCAAGGCGGTTGAAAAACGGCCCATGTGGTCCTTGTCGAAACAAGAAAACCCTATTTTCTGGCGTAGATTCCACCCAATTTCCTTTGGTTTTCACGCGTCGTTGGCCCGTGTTTACCTGAAAAATAGGCTAAAATATGACCGTTGGAAACAATTATCCACCTTGGTCGGTACAATTCACGAAAGTGGCTCAATTGTTGCGAAAGACCGTTAGGGCCAAACTGTCGGACTTGCCAGCCTCATCTATCGGCGCTACCTCAATATTAACTCAATCGGAGACAGCTTATGTTCACAGGCATAGTAACAGATATCGGCATCATCGCAGCGCTTGATCAACAAGGTGATCTGCGTGCACGGATCACAACTGGGTATGACACAGCAGGCATCGACATGGGTGCCTCAATTGCATCGGACGGTGTATGCCTGACGGTCGTTGATCTGGGTCCTGATTGGTATGACGTGCAGATCAGTGCGGAAACCGTGAACATGACAAACCTTGGCAAATGGGTTGTGGGCAAGCGGGTCAATCTAGAACGCGCGTTGAAAGTTGGCGATGAACTGGGCGGGCATATCGTATCTGGCCACGTGGACGGGGTCGCCGAAGTGGTCAGCATTAAGGACGAGGGTGACAGCACCCGCGTGCAAATGCGGGCTCCTAATGATCTGGCACGCTTTATCGCGTCCAAGGGATCGGTTGCACTGAACGGCACCTCGCTGACTGTGAACGAGGTTGAGGGCAATGTATTCGGCATCAACTTCATTCCCCACACCAAAGATTTCACCACTTGGGGCGATGTCGCGTTGGGCGATATGGTCAACCTAGAGATCGATACACTGGCCCGCTACGTCGCACGGCTTGCTGAAGCTGGATAGCCATCCTTAAACGCCGCCGCGTCCATACTGGCCTTGGCCTATCCATTGGGCTATCAACAATCTGAACTCGATAAAGGCAGCGCTGATGAGCTTTGAAACCCCAGGACCCGTTGAAACCGATCTATCCGCGGTGATCTCACCGATCGAAGACATCATTGCGGATGCCAAGGCAGGGCGCATGTTCATTCTGGTTGATCACGAAGACCGCGAGAATGAGGGCGATCTGGTGATCCCTTCCAACTTTGCCGATGCGGATGCGATCAACTTTATGGCCACGCATGGTCGTGGGTTAATCTGTGTCACGCTGCCTGCGGAACGGATCGAACAGTTGGGCCTGCCTATGATGGCAATGCACAACTCTTCGCGCCACGAAACGGCATTTACTGTTTCTATCGAGGCACGCGAGGGTGTCACCACGGGCATCTCAGCAGGGGATCGCGCCCTGACAGTCGCAACCGTTATCGACCCTGACAAAACTGAGGCAGACATCGCCACACCGGGCCACGTCTTTCCACTGCGTGCCCGTCAGGGCGGCGTGTTGGTGCGCGCAGGGCATACCGAGGCGGGGTGTGATGTTGCACGCCTTGCAGGGCAATACCCATCCTCTGTCATCTGCGAAATCATGAAGCCGGACGGTGACATGGCGCGCCTGCCGGATCTTGTGGACTACGCCAAAGACCACAACCTAAAAATCGGGACCATAAGTGATCTGATCGCCTACAGACGCCGCCACGATAATCTGGTGGTGGAAACGGATGCACGCACCATCACGTCCGAACACGGCGGCGAATGGGACATGCGCATCTTCACTGACCAAACTTACGGGATTGAACATGTGGTTATGTCTAAGGGCGACATCACAACAGATGCGCCCGTTCTGGTGCGCACCCACGCGATGAACGAAGTCAGCGATATTTTGGGACTTGGTTCAAAATCAGTCGGGGAGTTGCCCCGCGCAATGGAACTCATCGCCGAAGAAGGGCGCGGCGTCATCTGCCTTTTCCGCCAACCACGCAAAGAACTGTTCGCGAGCGAAGAAGACGGACCCAAGGTTGTGAAAAACACAGGGCTTGGTGCACAAATGCTGGCCAAACTTGGCCTAACACAACTGACCCTCCTTACAGACAGCCCATTGACCACCTATGTGGGACTGGACGCCTACGGGCTAGAAATCACCGGAACCCGTCCAATCATGGGAGACAGCTAATGGCATCAGCAGAACAACATCACATCCTTGCACGTCCAACGTTTGATAAACCGGTCAAGGTGCTGATCGTCGTGTCACCCTATTACAAAGACATTGCGGACAATATGGTCGCAGGTGCCAAGGCCGAAATCGAAGCGGCGGGGGCCACATGGGACCTTGTTGAAATGCCCGGTGCATTGGAAATCCCAACAGCCATCGGCATCTCAGATCGGCGCAGCAGTTTTGACGGCTATGTGGCATTAGGTTGTGTCATTCGCGGTGAAACAACCCATTATGAAACCGTTTGCAACGACAGCTCGCGGGCGATCCAAATGCTGGGGCTTCAGGGAATCTGCATCGGCAATGGCATCCTAACGGTGGAAAACCGCAAGCAGGCAGAGGTCCGCGCGGACCCTGCGGACCAAAACAAAGGGGGCGGTGCAGCTGCTGCCGCCTTGCATCTGATTGCGCTCAGCCGTAAGTGGGGCAACCAAAGCAAAGGTATCGGATTCAAACCCGCCTCGGATAATATCCTGATGGCAGGCAATACGGACGGAAAAACAACAGCATGAGCGGCATCCACTCGAATCTATCTGGTAACCAGCGACGCAAAATGCGTTCAGCTTCACGGCTTTATGCGGTACAAGCGCTGTTCCAAATGGAACATTCTAGCCAAAGCATCGATTTGGTGCGGGCCGAGTTTCTGAATTACCGCTTTGGGGAAACCTATGAAGGTGCCCAAATGCTGGACGGTGATGTCGATCACTTCACTCAAGTGCTGGAAGGCGCTGTGAAGGATCAGGCTGAGATCGATCAACAAACTGATCGTGCTTTGGTTGCCAAATGGCCGCTGGGCCGCATTGACCCAACACTGCGGGCATTGTTCCGCGCTGCGGGCTGTGAACTGCGTGACACATCTGTGCCACCAAAAGTCGCGATCAAGGAATACGTCGACGTAGCGTCAGCATTTTTCCCAGACGGGAAAGAAGCTAGCTTTGTGAATGCGGTTTTAGACCACATGGCGCGCGAAGATCGGGCCGACGAATTTTAAGCTAAACACAGGAGATTTCATCATGCGGGCTATGCAAATTGTAGAATTGGGCAAGCCGCTGCAGATGAACGAAGTGGAAAAACCCACCCCCGCTGCGGGCGAAGTGCTGCTGCGTATCCACACCTGTGGTCTGAACTTTGGTGATCTGTTGATCATGAAAGGCACCTATCAAGAAAAACCGCCCTTGCCGGCGACCATCGGCATGGAGCTGTGCGGCACGGTCGAAGCGCTGGGCGCTGGCGTGATGCACCTAAAGGTGGGTCAAAAAGTCGGCGCCTACTCGGGCTTTGGTGGTCTGGCCGAATACACTGCGATCCCTGCAAATGTTTGTGTGCCGCTTCCGGATGAGATGGACACTGTCGATGCGGCTGCTTTCCTTATCGCCTATGGTACCAGCCACGTTGGCCTTGATTACAAGGCAAACCTAAAAGCGGGCGAACGCTTGTTGGTCCTTGGGGCTTCTGGCGGCGTTGGGCTGACAGCGGTTGAGTTGGGCAAACTGATGGGGGCCGAAGTTATTGCTGTGGCCCGCAACGATGAAAAGCTGGCCATTTGCAAAGAGGCGGGTGCGGATCATCTCATTAACTCAGAAACCGATGACATCCGCGAGATCGTTAAATCCTTGGGCGGCGCAGACGTGGTGTATGATCCCGTCGGTGGTGACCAATTCAAGGCCGCAATGCGTGCCTGTAACCCTGAGGCGCGTATTTTACCGCTTGGCTTTGCATCGGGTGATGTGCCCCAGATTCCTGCCAATATCTTGTTGGTTAAAAACCTTACTGTGATTGGGTATTATTGGGGTGGTTACACCCGCGTGAACCCCAAGGTTTTAACCGACAGTTTTGAGACCCTGATTGACTGGTACACCGCCGGCAAAATCAAACCCCACATCAGCGCGACCTATCCACTAGACCAAGCGAACGAGGCGTTGGAATTGTTGCGCACACGGAAGGCGACGGGCAAAGTGGTTGTGACCATTTCCTAACCGATAGTTAACGCAGCCCTGCAAACGTTAACGCGGCGGCTTTGTTAATTCTTTGTGAACGGTGCCATGGTGCATGAAATGTACAGATTGGCGGTCAATCTGTACGGTTTGGCAAAATGGGCTGAAATTTAGCGGTTTTGGCGGGATCAAACTGCACAGGTCATGCGGTAATCTGTACAGTTTAGTGGAAAGAGACCATCGAACGGCGCGTTAACGCCCCTTCATTCGGCCCCGAACAAGGGTGCGTTTTTTCTGTGCTTCACGGATGTATACGAACACCCCGGAGGCCAAGATCATCGCGATCCCCATCCAGACTTCCCAGACGGGCAATTCTGAGAAAATGAACCATCCCCAGAACACGGCCAAAGGCAATCCGATGTATTCAAACGGGGCCACAGTCGCGGCATCCGCCATGCGGTACGCTTGGCTCAAAGCATAGCCAATGACGGCTGAGGCAAGGCCCAAAAATCCGAACAACCAAAAGTCACTTTGTGCGGGCCATATCCATGCACGCAGCAGGAATTGGACCGATGAGTTTCCAGACCCTTCGGCAAAACGCCCATCGCCAGCTATGATGTAAAATCCAATAGAAACAACGACAAACGTTCCTTGGATGTACACAGCCAATGCCGAAGCTTTGCTTTTCACACCCAGCTTGCGGGTCAGCAATTGGTTCAACGCATAGGTCAGTGCAGCGAGAACAGGCAGCAATAAAATCAAGCGCGAAGTGCCCAAAGTATCAACGCCTTCCCACGGGCGCTGCATGATGATGACACCCAAGAAACCAAAGATTACTGCGCCCAAACGCAAGGGGCCAACCTTCTCTCCCAAGATGGGAGTCGATAGCAAGGTGATAAACAAGGGGGCCGCAAAAAACAGGGCGGTTGCATCGGCCAAAGGGATCGCAGCCAAAGCCACGAAGAACGTCATATTGGACGTCACAATCAAAAGCCCCCGTAAGACATGCAGTCCGGGCTGATTGGTACGCAAAATCCGCCATCCACCTTCCATCTGAACAAAGATCAGGCTGAACATAATTCCAATGATCGAACGGGTGAAAACCATCTGATGCAGGGGGTAACCGCCAGACAACTGTTTGATCAGCATGTCATTGATTGAAATAAAGAAAACGCCTGCTAGGACGAATAGTATTCCAATGGTGGCATTGTTTGGGGGGGCTGTGCTCATGCAATTAGGCCTATCACGGAATTCGTTTTCAGCAATAGTAATGTGGATTTTTTGTGGTTAGGGTAATCTGACCAGAACGAGGGATTTGACCAGATGAAAATGACCGACACCCGCCAGATCAAAGCGACTCCAGCAGAAGTGTATGCAGCGCTCTTGGACCCCGAAGTTCTGAAGGCATGTGTGCCCGGTGCGACCGAAGTGACTGGCAGTCCGACGGATGGTTTTGAGGCGTCCGTGACGCAAAAAGTTGGGCCCGTAAAGGCGACGTTTAAGGGGCAGGTTACCCTTTCTGATATGGTTGAAAATCAATCGCTTAGCATCGATGGTCAGGGCAAAGGCGGCGCTGCGGGATTTGCCAAAGGTGGGGCCAAAGTCACACTGGTTGAAACGGCGGATGGGTGTGAGCTTAGCTATGATGTCGAAGCCAAAGTTGGCGGTAAACTCGCACAATTGGGCAGCCGTATTATTGACGGGTTTTCCAAGAAAATGGCGGATCAGTTCTTTGGCAATCTGCAAGAACATCTTGAGGGTCCGGCAGAACCTGAAGCGACTGAAGAAGAGCCTGAAGAGGGCGCGAAAAAAGGTTGGTTGGGTCGTCTGACGGGCAAAGAATAGCGCGCACGACTTGTGCGTAATTACTCAGTGGTATCAGGCTGGTGAACTCCGTATTGAGTGCACAAGCATTCTGTGGAGGCCGACATGGCAAACATTCTAGAAATCAAAGACCTGCGCAAATCCTATGACGGTGGGTTTGAGGCACTAAAAGGCGTGAACCTTGAAATCGAAGAGGGTGAGATTATTGCCCTGCTTGGTCCCAATGGTGCAGGTAAAACCACATTAATTTCAATGATTTGTGGTATCACCTCCTCGACGTCTGGTGACGTTAAGGTTGCAGGAAACTGCATTAGGGATGATTTTCGCGCAGCCCGCAGTTTGATCGGTTTAGTGCCGCAAGAGGTTGCGCTTGAGCCGTTTGAGAAAGTAATCAACACGGTGCGTTTTTCTCGTGGTTTGTTTGGTAAATCACGTGATGAAGCAGCGATTGAACATATCCTGCGTCGTCTGTCTCTTTGGGAGAAACGCAACAATGCGGTCAAAGAATTGTCGGGCGGTATGAAACGCCGCGTCTTGATCGCTAAGGCATTGGCCCACGAACCACGGGTACTGTTTTTGGACGAGCCAACCGCAGGTGTTGACGTTGAGCTGCGCAAAGATATGTGGGACATCGTAGCTGACTTGAAAGCCGATGGCGTGACGATCATCCTGACAACACACTACATCGAAGAGGCCGAAGCCATCGCGGATCGCGTTGGTATCATTGCCAAAGGCGAGCTGTTGTTGGTCGAGGAAAAGGCCAAGCTGATGGCGCGAATGGGTAAAAAAGAGCTGGAGGTTCAGTTGACCGAACCACTCGATACCATCCCTAAATCCCTTGCAAAATATGAGCTGTCGCAGACGCATGATAAAACATCGGTTGTCTATACTTACGACACCAGAGGCGAGCGTACAGGCATAACCCAGTTGCTGAATGACATCGCAGCTGCGGGTCTTTCTTTTCGTGATGTTTCCACACGTCAAAGCAGCCTCGAAGACATTTTCGTGACCCTGGTACAGGAGGACGCAGCATGAATTGGACTGCAATAAAAGCAATCTACATATTTGAAATGGCGCGTTTTTTCCGCACCTTTTTGCAAAGCCTGATTTCACCTGTGATCTCGACATCGTTGTATTTCGTGGTCTTTGGTGCTGCGATTGGCAGCCGTATCGATCAGGTTGACGGCGTCAGTTACGGCGCGTTTATTGTACCGGGTTTGGTGATGCTAACGGTGATGACACAGTCGATTTCCAACGCATCTTTCGGCATCTATTTCCCGAAATTCATAGGCACGATTTATGAACTCTTGTCTGCACCCATCAGCTTTTTAGAAATCGTACTGGGGTATGTTGGCGCAGCAGCAACCAAGGCGATGTTCATCGGCGTTATAATCTTGATGACCTCGTTTTTCTTTGTCGATATTCAAATCGCGCACCCAATAGCGATGGTCCTTTTCCTTGTCCTGACATGCATCAGCTTCTCACTGTTTGGCTTTATCATCGGCATTTGGGCAAAGAATTTTGAACAGCTTCAATTGGTGCCTTTGTTGATCGTGACGCCCTTGGTCTTCTTGGGCGGGTCGTTCTATTCGATCTCTATGCTGCCTCCGGTTTGGCAAACGATTTCAATGTTCAATCCCGTTGTTTACTTGATCTCCGGCTTCCGCTGGGCGTTCTTTGGGCTAGAAGATGTGCCGGTCGCAACCAGTCTTTTGGCGATCGGTTTCTTTACGGCGCTTTGCCTTGGGGCCGTATACTGGATCTTTAAAACTGGCTGGCGTATTCGCACTTAAATCCACATGCCCTTGTGTGACGCGAGGGGCCAACTAGATTGATAGATATGAAACGCTGGATACCTTTTCTGAAATCTGAACCAACTGTTGCTATCATCCGTCTTCAGGGCATGATCGCGAGCGGTGGACGCGGCGCATTGAATGACCAAGCACTCGCTGGTGTTATTGAAAAAGCCTTTGCGCGCGGCAAACCCGCGGCTGTTGCCCTAGAGGTGAATTCACCTGGTGGCAGCCCCGTTCAATCCTCATTGATTGGTGCGCGTATCCGCCGGTTGGCTGAAGAAAAAAACATCCCGGTTATTGCTTTTGTCGAAGATGTAGCTGCGTCTGGTGGATATTGGTTGGCTGCGGCCGCCGACGAAATATACGCAGATCCGTCATCTTTTGTCGGATCGATTGGGGTTATTTCTGCTGGCTTTGGTGCGCATGAGTTGTTGGCCCGTCAGGGCGTGGAACGGCGCGTTTACACGGCTGGTGAATCTAAATCGATGTTGGACCCTTTCCGCGAGGAACAGCCAGAAGATGTGGCACGCCTCAAGGGGTTATTAAACGATATTCACTCTAATTTCATCGACCATATAACTGAACGCCGTGGTGCTAAGTTAGACCAAGAGACAAAGCTATTTACGGGCGAGGTTTGGTTGGCCAAGCGTGCCGTCGAACTGGGCCTGATTGATGGCATTGGCCATCTGAAACCGATGCTCAAAGAGCGCTTTGGCAAAAAGGTCAAGTTCCGTCGTTATGGTTTGAAACGTTCGTTCATGTCACGTTTCGGAGCGCATATGGCGCAGGATGCAATGGCATCTGTTGAGGAACGTGCCGCCTACGCACAGTTTGGATTGTAAGATATGATTTTCAAACTGGTCACTCTGTTCCTTGTCTTCATCGCATGTCTTGCGATGCTTGGAAAAATGCACTGGATCGGTGGAAAACGCCTAGCAAACGCTAAATGCAAATCATGCGGACGGTTTCGTATTGGCAAAGGCCCCTGTGGCTGTGGGCAAAACAAAACCTAGTTTCCGACGTGTTTGGGAGGAGAGGTTCAATGACCAATAGTCTTGTAACTGGAGCAGGCCATCGACTTGGGCGTGCTATGGCGCTGTATTTGGCTTCGCGTGGTCATGACGTTGCTGTACATTATGCCACTTCTGAAGATGCTGCAGTAAAGGTCGTCGCCGAAATCAAGGCGATGGGGCGCAATGCAATTGCAGTACAGGCTGATCTTTTAATTGAAGATGATGCACATTCTTTAGTTGTGCGCGCAGCGGAGCAATTGGGCGGGCCAATCTTGTGCCTTGTGAACAACGCTTCGACCTTTGAGCATGATACTATCAGTTCGGCATCCCGCGATACTTGGGATCACAATATGGGTAGCAATCTGCGCGCCCCATTTATTTTGACCCAAGCAATGGCGGCGCAGGACTTGCCTGAAAGCCTTGACGGCGAGGGTGAACCGATTGCGGTTGGATTGATCGTTAATATGGTCGATCAACGTGTGCGCAAACTGACCCCTGATTTCATGACCTATACGCTGGCAAAGATGGGTCTGTGGGCTCTGACCCAAACCACTGCCCGCGCACTGGCACCAAACATCCGTGTGAACGCAATTGGACCAGGGCCAACGTTGCAAAACATACGGCAAAGCGACGAAGACTTTGCCACGCAACGCAGCGCCACCGTTCTAAAACGTGGCGCGAACCCATCCGATATCACTGCAGCTCTGGGTTATTTTCTAGATGCCCCTGCCGTAACGGGACAATTACTCTGTACCGATGGGGGACAACACTTGGGCTGGGAAACGCCCGATATTGTAGGGCGCGAATAGAGGTGACCGTCATTAGTTTTGCACCGCGCTCAGAAAGGTTACGATTTGATTTATAAAAGGCCTTTGTTTTCAGTATGTTGTGTGGAGGTAAGTTTTTTGTCATTTTATTTCAGGGGGTTATACAAGTGCCTAATTTTTAGGCAATTCAGTGAAGCGCCCAAAAAACAACGAAAATTACACGGTACGCTAAACTTATGGACAGAGTTATCCACAAGAACAGTGGACTAGTTAAAGCTTGATCCCGCTTGGGCTACAGTGCAGCTAAACAAAGAATCGAGTGCGACTCACATGGCGACTGATCACGAAGATATACAGCCACAGGGCGATATTTCCGTCCCACAGGGGCATGAAGTTATTCAGGCCTACCTCAAGACCATCGATGGATCCCCTGGTGTTTACCGGATGTTGGATCATGAGAGCCGGGTCCTTTATGTCGGTAAAGCGCGCAATCTGCGGGCGCGCGTCAGCAGCTATGCGCGACCAACGGGGCATTCTGCGCGTATTGCGCGCATGATTTCTATGACAACATCAATGATGTTTCTCACAACCCGTACCGAAACTGAGGCGCTGCTGCTTGAGCAAAACTTGATCAAACAGCTTAAGCCTAAATTTAATGTATTACTCCGCGATGATAAGAGCTTTCCAAATATTTTGGTAACCGCAAAGCACGATTTCCCGCAGCTGAAAAAGCACCGTGGTGCCAAGAAACAGAAGGGCAATTATTACGGTCCCTTCGCCAGCGCGGGCGCTGTAAACAGGACGCTTAACCAGTTGCAGCGCGTGTTTCTCTTGCGTGACTGTACGGACTCCACCTTCGACAGCCGAACGCGCCCGTGTTTGCAGTTTCAAATCAAACGCTGCTCTGCGCCATGTGTGGGGAAAATCAGCCCTGACAACTATCGCCAAACGGTCAAGGACGCCGAGAACTTCTTGAACGGAAAGACGACAGCGATCCAGTCGCGCCTTGCCTCTGAGATGTCTGCCGCATCCGAAGAGTTGGAATTTGAACGTGCCGCCGCTTTGCGCGACCGGATCAAAGCGTTGACCCAAGTGCAAACGGCGCAAGGCATAAATCCAAAGGGTGTGTCTGAGGCGGATATCATTGCACTGTACCTCGATGGGGGTCAGGCTTGTGTTCAGGTGTTTTTCATCCGCGCAAACCAGAACTGGGGGAACCATGATTATTACCCGAGAGTGGGTGCAGACATGGATGCGGCAGAGGTGCTTGAGGCCTTTGTAGGCCAGTTCTACGACACGCGCGAACCGCCCAAACAGGTCATCTTGTCCAATGAGATAGAGAACGTAGATTTGATGGCAGATGCTTTGTCGTTCAAATTGGGCCGCAAAGTTGAAGTACTTGTCCCCAAACGTGGTGAAAAGGCGGATCTTGTTGATGGTGCTTTGCGCAACGCGCGCGAAAGTTTGGCCCGCAAGTTGGCAGAAACCGCAAGCCAAGCACGTCTTCTCAAGGGCTTGGCTGAGGCATTCGACTTGCCAGCACCACCTGAGCGAATTGAGGTCTACGACAACAGCCACATCTCTGGAACCAATGCAGTTGGCGGCATGATCGTTGCAGGCCCTGAGGGCTTTATGAAAAATCAGTACCGCAAGTTCAATATCAAAGGGGAAGACATCACACCCGGAGATGACTTTGGTATGATGAAAGAGGTTTTGACACGTCGTTTCAAACGTCTGCTCAAAGAAGACCCCGATCGCGAACGCGGCATGTGGCCTGATCTATTGTTAATCGATGGTGGTGCCGGGCAGGTAAGTGCTGTGCGTGAAATCATGCAGAAATACGGTGTGGGTGACATTGCGATGGTCGGTGTCGCCAAAGGCGAAGACCGCGATGCGGGCAAAGAAGAATTTTACCGTACAGGTAAACGCCCCTTCGCTCTGCGTCACAATGATCCGGTTCTATATTTCGTCCAGCGCATGCGGGATGAAGTCCACCGTTTTGCGATTGGCACCCACCGTGCGAAGCGCAGCAAGGCAATTGGTGCGTCCCCATTGGATGGGATCCCGGGTGTAGGGGCTGCACGAAAACGTGCGCTATTGGCACATTTTGGATCAGCCAAAGCGGTTGCACGGGCTAACTTGGCTGATTTAGAAGCCGTTCCTGGCGTTTCAAAAGGCATGGCGCAGAAGCTATATGACTACTTCCAACCCAGCTAATAATCGAGATTCATAAGAAAACAGCATCATTGTGCCAATGCTCCCCTTTTACCCAACCCATAAGGTCGCTAACTGTAAGGCTATGAATTGGACAATCCCGAACACACTTACCGCAATCCGTCTGGTTGCCGCCCCCATGGTCGCTTTGATGTTTCTGTATTTCACACGCCCTTATGCGGATTGGTTCGCATTGGTCTTGTTTGTAAGTGCGGCCTTCACCGATTGGCTCGATGGCTACCTTGCGCGCAGCTGGCGTCAAGAGACCAAGCTGGGCGCGATGTTAGATCCGATTGCGGACAAGGCGATGGTTGTGATCGCGTTGATGGTGATTATTGGCTTCTCAAGCTGGTCTGGCTGGCTGGTGCTGCCTGCTACAGTGATTTTGTTCCGCGAGGTCTTCGTATCTGGGTTGCGTGAATTCCTTGGTGATACAGCAGGCACCCTGAAGGTGACCAAACTGGCCAAATGGAAAACCACTCTTCAGATGGTCGCGATTGCGGTCCTATTTTCCCAAGGTGTATTCGAACATTACCTTGGCATGTCTATCATGGGCTTGGACGAAGCGATGGTGAACGCTGTGCTTTCGGGTGGTGAAGAAGATTACCTTGGCCTTGGTTGGAAGCTGAAAGGCGCACAATGGGCAGGTCAAATTGGCCTGATCTTATTGTGGATTGCCGCGGCACTCACCGCGATCACTGGCGTCGACTATTTCCGGAAAGCGATCCCATATCTTAAGGACGACAAGTGATGGACGTGCTGTACTTCGCTTGGGTGCGTGAACGTATTGGGATCCCGCGTGAAAAAGTCGAAACATCTGCTGCAACTGTTGCTGATTTTGTGGCTGAGTTACGTTCGCGCGAAGAACGCTATGAACTGGCGTTCTCTGATTTGACCGCCCTTCGAGTGGCTGTTGACCAAAAGTTGACTGACTTCGATGCGCCGCTGGATGGCGTGCGCGAGGTTGCATTCTTTCCACCCATGACGGGCGGTTAAGCAATGCGCGTTGTTGTTCAAGAGCAGCCCTTCGACATTGGCGCTGAAACGACAACCTTTGCGTCAGGGCACAAAGACATGGGTGCGATCGTGACCTTCACGGGCATTGTGCGCGACCTCCCTGGTGATCCATTGCAAGCGATGGAAATCGAACATTACCCCGGCATGACCGAAGCCGCCTTAACAGAGATTGCGCAATTAGCGATTGATCGATGGAAGCTTGGTGATGCGCTGGTCATTCACCGCTATGGGCGTCTGGTTCCGGGTGAGATGATAATGATGGTGGCCACAGCATCCAAGCATCGTAAAAATGCGTTTGAAGCGGCTGAATACCTTATGGACTACCTAAAATCCCGCGCTCCGTTTTGGAAGCGCGAGATCACTGACGCTGGCGAAAGCTGGGTTGCGTCCAAGGCCGAAGATGAAGACGCGCTGACGCGTTGGTAGGCTTGGCTTTACAGAACCAGTACCTCTTTGAGGCAATCTTCAAGCGATGTGGTTTTCATCGATGGCAGGGCTGCGCGTAATTTGGTGGCATCCACAGAATGGGGCAGGTTCCAAAGGTAACGCATCTCGTAGATTTCTTTGATTGTTGGCGAGAATAGACCAAGAAATGGAATCATAAACCACGGCATACCACTGCGTTTTAGGGGGCGTGCGGCTGCTTCCTCAACCGCTTCGATCAGTTGATTGCCTGTGAGCGTATAGCCCTCAAACCCGAATGTATCGAATTTGGGCAACGAGCTTCGTATCTCTGCAAGGCCAACCATCGCATTGGCCGCGTCTGGCAAGTATGCCCATGCATGGGGTTGGTCCGTTGGTCCGGGGTACATAATGCTTCCTTTAGAGACCTTATTGGCGATGTGGCCGTCGAACCAATTACCTGACTGTTCGGCATCAATGAAATCTCCAGCTCTTAGGACTATGGTCTGTACGTTTGAAGCGGCGAAAGCTTTTTCCATTTGTTCGCGTAAACGGCCCTTGCGTGTAGTTGGGGCATGGGCTGTGCTCTCCGACAAAACAGCAGGCATCGCCTCCCCGAAATTATAAACATTTCCGGGGATCATGACGGTTGCACCGCATTGGCTGGCCGCTGTAATGACGTTGGCTGTAAGCACCGGCATGGCCTTGGACCATGCAGGGTAGGGTGGGTTCAGCGCGTGAACGATCACGTCCATGCCTGTGCAAGCTGCTGTCAAAACGTCGGCGTCAAAGGCGTCGCCGCTAATCTGCTTCGCACCCTTTTGGGCGGGTGAGGTCCAGTTGCGACCAAAGGCTGTCACGTCCCACCCTGCGTCTAAGAATGCTTTTTGTGCTGCGCGTCCAAAACGACCCTTTGCGCCAAGAATAATAACGGATGATGGCATGATAGCTCCTATCGTGATTTGCGTTAGGAGCAATTTATGGTATTCATTTTTAAATCTAAATTGGGTGAATAAGCATAAGGTTATTCGAAAATGAATGGAATGAACTTCATGCCTGATTGGGCATTGTTGCAATCGTTTGCGAATGTTGCCTCGCACGGATCCTTGTCTGCTGCCGCACGGGCCAGTCAAACGAGCCAGCCGACGCTTAGTCGGCATATATCAACCCTTGAGCTGGCTTTGGGGTACCGCGTCCTACGCAGGACAACGGGTGGGATTGAGTTGACGTCTGAAGGTGTAAAACTGGCCGCACAGGTGTCAAAAATGAGCGAAGCCGCCGCCGATCTTGGACAGGTCACTGAGGGCATCACCCTAACAGGAACGGTGCGCATCTCTGCCAGTCAGATCGTAGCGACCTATATACTACCAACGATCCTTAGTGAGATTCACGCGCAAGAGCCTGATATCCAGATCGAAGTGGTTGCCACGGATGAGACAGATAACCTATTGCGCCGTGAGGCTGACATTGCGCTGCGGATGTATCAGCCGACCCAGCTTGATGTAATTGCCAAAAAGGTAACGGAACTTGAGTTAGGGATATATGCGGCACATTCGTATCTTGAGCGCAACAACACGCCCCAGCAACCTAAAGATCTGATGGCGCATGATCTCATTGGGTATGATCGAAGTGAATTGATTATCGATGGTATGCGTAAAATGGGTTACGAAATTACGCGCGATTTTTTCAAATTCCGCAGCGATGATCAGGTGGTTTGCTGGCAGATGGTTCTTGCCGGATTTGGGATAGGGTTTAACCAGGTGATGATCGGGGATGCTGATCCCCGGGTGCAGCGTATAGCGCCAGAAATGCCAATTGGGACAATACCAATTTGGCTGGCCGCACATACTGGCCTAAAAACCAATCCACGTGTTCGATACGTATTCGACGCGCTATACGCGCGTATCCACAAACTGCATTAAGCTTGGTTGACGCTTTCTATGTAGCGGCGCATTTCTTCGGTCTCGTGACGGGCATCACGAAGACCATCCATCGTCGCGCGCAATTCAGCCTCTGTTTGGTTCAACTGGTTGGTCAACTCTGCTTCACGCTGCTGAAGATATGTGATCGCTTGATCACGTGTTTCTTCGGCTTCATGCAGCTCTTGGCTCATGCGATCCAACTCTGCCACATCGCCAGCTGCCACGCGGGTAAAGCGGTGCACCAGCCAGTTGGCAAACCAACCAAGGCAAAATGCAACGAACAGAATAATCGCTGTGGCGACTACGAATTCAGTTCTGCTCATCGGTTTCCCCTTCACTAGGCTGTGTATTCTCAGACTGAGGTGTATTGCTTGTTTCTGCAATAGTTTCCAGCATTGTTTCGCCCTGGACAGAAGGTGCGGGGCGGATCAATCTAAACTCGATACGGCGGTTCGCTTCGCGGCCTTCTTCGGTGTCGTTGTCTTGCAATGGAAGGCTTTCACCGTAGCCTTTTGCCGAGAACGAAGAGGTTAGAACGCGACGTGCTCTTAGTTCGTTTAAAACAGACTGTGCGCGGCTTTGGCTAAGGGCGAGGTTCATTTCTTCGCGACCTTGGCTGTCCGTGTGTCCCTGAATTTCCAAACGAATGTCACCGCAGATTTTGAGCAACTCTGCGATCTTGTCCATCGTGTCTAAAGTGGATGCGTCAATCGTGGCGCTGCCAGGCTCAAAGCTGATTTGGCCTGCGGACACGATTTGGCGAATATCCGCTTCGCATTCTGCAGGTTCTGGAATGCCCGCAACAGGATCGAGTTTCTCTTGATAGGTTACGTCGACTTCGAATTCTTGTGCTTCACCAAGTTTAGTTGCCAAAAGCGTTGCAATCGCGCGGCTTGCATCAGGATCGCCTGTATTGCCGCGCACGCTCATGGTTGTGGGGGTTACTGTGACGGCACCGTTATTCAATCCTGAGAGAGCTTCTAGCCCAGTCAGAACACGCGGTGGCCAATCGTTTGGCAGGCCGTCTACCACGCGTGTGGCGATATAAACTCTGTCTGAACCAAAGCGAGCCTTGGCATAGCTGTCCACAACAGAGCGCAGATTGTCGCTGACCAACCGGCCGCGCAACTGCACCTGACCTTCAGGGCTTAGGGTCGCGGTGAATTCTGGAGGACCTTGGTCGGGGTCAACAGTTTCTGGTAGCTTTGCGTACAGGGCAAAGGCGTCTGGCAATGAGGTTTCCAATTCACCCACAACACGGTCAAATTGACCCTCTGCAGTGCCTTCAGCCCCAATCAACGTGATGTCAGCATTCGATATTGTGACGGATCCACCGCCCAATTCAGCTAAGGCTTTGATGCTGTTATTAACGGCACTGGACCAATTCGCGCTTGGGACGCCCATACCAACCGTACATTTTCCATCGCCGTCCAAACCAGCGGCCTTGGCGGCGGCAAGAATAACCGCTTTGGCCTCTTCCGTATCAGCCGAACAAGCGTCGAACCGTGCACCTGTTTCGTCGATCAAGAAACGCAAAGTAAATGGTGTGATCACTGGACGTGGTGCAGATATATCAAGGCGCATTCGCAATCCCGGAGGGGCCGCACGGTTCAGCCGCTTTTCGAGTGCTACTTTATCCTCGGCGCTGTCTGTAATGGCTGTAATTGAAACGCGTCCAGCGGATACCGAAACCTTAGAACGGGGCAATTGTTCCATCGCGGTCAAGGCAAATCCAAGCGCGTCGTCCCAACCTTCGGGGGTCGGATAGTCAGCGCTTTCAATCAAATCAGTTACTTTGCCATTTCCGCTCATTCCAGAAAAACGGTCTAAAATGTCATCGCGGTCTGTTTGTGCTGGAATAAGCCCGATGACTGAGATTCCAGAATCATTGCGCAAAATTTCTGCGGAAAAGCGTGGCGGTGCAATGGCCGCAGATGCCTCAACCTGCATATTATCGATAACGCGGGCGGCATCCACAATTGTGCCAGCTGTACTAAGAGCTGCAAAGCGTGTGGCCTCAGTTGGTGCAGTGCCCTCAAGGGTCACTTGCAGACCATCGGCTTCAACTTCTGCCCAAGGCATTTCTGCAGTGTCGAGCGCTTGGCGCACGCCAATCTCTGACGTTTCCTCGATCAACTTTACGGAAAAGCTGGCCGCTACAAGTGAAACAGCGGCCGCTGAAACAAAGGTAATGGCAACAATGGCGATCGCGGATAGACGCATGGGCGTTTTCATCTCAGTTGTGGGGCCAAACGTGGCGTAATGCACTGATACGCTGTGAGGCTTCGTGATTCAATCAAACGAACAGAGCAATTGCAAAAAAGAACAGCGGAATCATGCCGGTGTCTCGATTTACGCGAAACAATTGCATGCATTTTGCTGGATCATTGATGTCCAAACCACGCAATTGCCATGCCATATGCCATCCCATCGCCCACGGCCCTGCCAAAGCAAAGACCATGGCCAAGGCAGATGCGTCAGGCAATGCGCTGAAAATCACGGCAATCCCCATCAATCCAACAGTCAGTGCCAGAAAACGGCGCAGCCAATCGGGTGTTTTTTCTGCAAACAAGCGCGCGGTGGATTTCACACCAATTAGCGCATCGTCTTCGATGTCTTGATGGGCATAAATCGTGTCATAAAATAGGGTCCATGCGATACCTGCAAAGTACAAGACAACGGCGGGTGCCTCCAAGCGGCCGGTGTGCGCAGTCCACGCCAACAAGGCCCCCCAATTGAACGCAAGTCCAAGGAAAACTTGGGGCCACCACGTAAAGCGTTTGGCAAAGGGATACACTGCAACAGGGATTAGGGCCAATACGCCCAATCTGATCGCTGCGGTGTTGAATGTCAGTAAAATACCGAAGGAAATAAGGGCCTGAAGCCCCATCCATACCAGCGCAGCTTTGCCGCTTACCTGTCCGGATGGGATCGGTCTGGATCGCGTTCGTTCTACTTGAGCATCAATGTCTCGGTCCGTGAAATCGTTCCAAGTGCACCCTGCGCCGCGCATCAGCCACGCACCTGCAGCGCAGCCGACAGCGATCCATAGATCGTGCCATCCCATTTGCTGATCGCTTAACATTGCCAGCATCAAACCCCACCAGCATGGGATCAAAAGCAGCCACGTCCCGATAGGACGATCAGCCCGCGAAAGACGCAAATATGGGCGCGTCCATGGCGGGGCCCATGTATCGACCCAATTGTTTTTTACTGCATCTGCGACGTGACCATCTGGTGCTGGCGTATTCTCTTGCATATGTATCAACTCATGACAGCTAAGATCCGCCTTTACATAGACGCAGCCCTCAGTGCAGGGCAATCAGTTCCTTTGACAAAGGAGCAGGCACATTACCTATTTGGTGTGATGCGGCTTTCATTAGGCGCGCAAGTTCTGTTGTTTGACGGGGCGAACGGTGAATTTATTGCTGATGTCGTCGAAGCAGGAAAACGCAGCGGCACATTGTTGATTGCATCTCAAACACGCCCATTGCAGATGCCGCCCGATTTATGGCTGCTTTTCGCACCAATCAAAAAGACCCGTACAGATTTCATCGTTGAGAAAGCCGCCGAAATGGGCGCTTCACGTATTGTGCCTGTGCAGACGGAATACACTAACTCGGGCCGTATCTCGCAGGAACGCTTGCAAGCTCACGCTGTTGAAGCTGCAGAGCAGTGTGGCGGCACCTACGTTCCGAAAGTTGATGAGATGAAGCGTTTGGATCGTGTCTTGAACGATTGGGATACGTCACGCCAAATTATGTTCTGTGACGAAGCAACCGCCACTGACCCCGCAACTTCATTTGAAGGTGGTGCAGGGCCGTGGGCCATTCTGATCGGGCCAGAAGGTGGATTCTCGCCTAATGAACGCAAACGATTACGAGGATTGGAGTACGCCCATGTTGCCCAATTGGGACCACGTATTCTGCGTGCAGACACCGCAGCCGTCGCCGCGCTGACCCTGTGGCAAACAGCGTTGGGGGATTGGAAATGAGCTTTATCCGTCCAGAAGCTGCCGCTGGAATGAACCGCTGGCGAGAGGCGCTTTATGGTGGCGCGATTCTGGCCTTGGGCCTGTTCTGGATTTTTGGCTCACGCGGTTTGCTATATTTGCTGGGCTTTCCAGTTACGATAGTTGCGCTGATCCTGATCTGGGTTGGTATCCAACGGGGCCGTTTTCGCACTGACGCGGGTGGTGCGGGCGCTGTCCAGATTGATGAGGGGCAGATCGCTTACTTTGGCCCGATGACGGGCGGTGCGGTAGCCTTGGCTGACCTTGAGCGCCTCACACTTGTGCGCAGCCTCAAACCAGCGCATTGGCGTCTGGATACACCCCATGCTGATAGCTTGCTGATCCCAATCAATGCTGCTGGATCAGAGGCGCTGTTTGATGCCTTCGCGACATTACCTGACCTTAAAACCGAACGTATGTTAAGTGAGTTGAATGGATCAGATGATCAACCAGTTGTGATCTGGGAAAAGCGCACAATGCGCCCCGCGCACCTCAGGTTACATTGACTCCGCTTTCAATTCGCATCATCCCTAAATTCCTTAACTCAGCCAATCTTGGAGCTATGTCATGTCCATTCCACAAACCGGCGGCGGACCTATCGAACATCACGACCAATTGGCCGAATATTTGGCTGAGGGATGCAAACCAAAAGCGGATTGGCGCATCGGGACCGAGCACGAGAAGTTTGGCTATTGCAAAGACACGCTAAAGCCACTGCCATTTGAGGGTGATCGCTCCATCGTTTCCGTTCTGGAAGGGTTGCGCGATCGTCATGGATGGGCCGAAGTGCGCGAAGGCGGTCACCTGATCGGCCTAGAAAAAGACGGCGCGAATGTTTCTTTGGAGCCAGGTGGGGCACTTGAGTTATCCGGTGCACCTGTCGAGACGATCCATGAAACATGTGACGAGGTGAACGTTCACCTGCGAGAAGTCAAAGGAATTTCAGACGAAATTGGTGTTGGTTTCATCGGTTTGGGAGCGGCTCCAATTTGGCAGCACGCGGAAATGCCCTTGATGCCCAAGGGCCGCTACAAGCTGATGGATGCCTATATGGACAAGGTCGGCACCGCTGGCACGACCATGATGCGCCGCACCTGTACGGTTCAAGTGAACCTAGATTTCGGGTCCGAGGTCGACATGGTGCAAAAACTGCGCGTGGCTTTGGCCTTGCAGCCTGTTGCGACGGCATTGTTTGCGAACTCTCCCTTCTTTGAGGGGAAACTGAACGGGCATAAATCGTGGCGGGGCCGCGTGTGGCGTCACCTTGATGATGATCGCACTGGCATGTTGCCATGGGTGTTTGAAGATGGCATGGGCTTTGAGCGCTGGGTTCAATATGCCCTCGATGTACCGATGTATTTTGTATATCGCGATGGGAAATATATCAACGCATTGGGCATGTCGTTCCGCGATTTCCTAAAGGGAAATCTGCCTGCGCTGCCGGGCGAAACACCAACGCTATCTGATTGGGCAGATCACCTAACGACAGCTTTCCCAGAGGCGCGTATCAAGAAATTCATGGAAATGCGCGGTGCCGATGGTGGGCCGTGGCGCCGTTTGTGTGCGCTTCCTGCATTTTGGGTTGGTCTGATGTATGACCAAACCGCTTTGGACGGCGCATGGGATCTCGTGAAAAACTGGACCGCAGAACAGCGCGAAGAACTGCGCATTGCAGCTTCTGTTGACGGATTGCAGGCTAAGGTTGATGGTATCAACATGCATGACTTTGCGCGCGAAGCGGTGGCGCTAAGCCACAGTGGCTTGGTCGCACGCGGGCGCAGCGGCGCCGGTGGTATGGTTCCTGATGAAACACATTTCTTGAACGCGCTGCATGAAAGCATCGAAAGCGGAAAAACACCTGCTGACGAATTGCTAGATCGCTATCACGGCGATTGGAATGGCGATATTTCCAAGGTGTTCGGCGAATATTCTTACTAAAGGTAGGGGCGGTGCCCCTACGACCTTAAACTTTTGCGCCAATCTTTGGCTCTGTTCCAAGACGAATGCGCGTGATGTTTTCGCGGTGGCGGAAAAACACCATTAGTGTCAGGAAAATTCCCATGAACAGGGCGGAACCGCCACCCATCAAGACCAATAGAAACGTTGACGCAGAGGCTGAAACCAACGCGCCCATTGACGAGATGCGCCAGCCAAAAGCGCCAATCAACCATGCCACGCAACATGCTGCACCCACTGGAAACGAATAAGCCAGCATGATGCCAATGAATGTTGCAACACCTTTTCCACCTTTAAACTTTAGCCAGATTGGGAAGCAGTGGCCTAGAATCGCCATGACCGCAGCGAGTTGCGCCGCATCTTCGCCTGCAAAATTACGAGCCAATAAAAGGACAACGGCACCTTTGGCAGCATCAAAGATTAACGTAAGTGCAGCGGCCTTCTTGTTGCCCGTGCGCAGAACATTCGTCGCGCCAATGTTGCCAGAACCAATGTCGCGCAGGTTTCCAAGGTTCAACATGCGGGCTACGACTATCCCGAACGGGATTGAACCTAGCAGGTAACCAATGGTGGCCCAAAGGGTTAAAACGACGGCAGAGTTTTCGATAATGGGCATAGCTTATGTTCCGTATACTTTGTTGCCGCTGACGTAGGTTGCGATCACTTTACCCTGCATCCGCTGCCCGTCAAATGGTGTATTGCGTGACTTAGATTTCAAAGTGGTGCGGTCCATTACGAATGGCGCGTTTGGATCAAACAGGACCAAATCTGCGGGTGCTCCAACGCTTAGGCGACCAGATGGCAGGCCAAGGCGTGAAGCAGGGTTGAATGACATTGCGCGCCATAGGGTCGGCAGATCAATTATACCGGCATGAACCAGGCGCATAGCGGCAGGGAGGAAGGTTTCCAAAGCAACAGCACCGCTTGCGGCCTCTTCAAAGGGCAGGCGTTTGCTTTCTTCATCTTGGGGGGTGTGCATCGAACTAATTATATCGATCAGGCCAGAGGCAACAGCTTGGGCAATCGCAAGGCGGTCTTCCTCTTCGCGCAACGGTGGCTTGATCTTAAAGAATGTGCGGTAATCTGCCACGTCCAGCGCGTTCAGCGTTAAGTGGTGGATCGACGTACCTGCTGTGATGTCTAGACCGTTTGCTTTGGCTCGTTCCAATGCTGGCAACGCCCGCGCGGTCGTGATCTGATCGGCGTGATAACGTGCGCCTGTCATCTCTACCAATGCGATGTCGCGATCTAACCCCATGCGCTCGGCCATGGCCGTTACGGCAGGTAGGCCACGTAAAGATGCGAATTTACCTGAAGTGACAGCAGCCCCTTTGCTCAGAATTGGCTCTTGAGGGTGTGCGATAACCAATGCGCCCAGCGAACGGGCATAGCTCAATGCGCGGCTGAACACTTTGGTATCCACAATCACACTGTCACAATCGGTAAAGGCAACAGCACCTGCGTCTTGAAGAAAACCGATCTCGGTCATCTCGCGACCTTCGCGCGCTTTGGTCAAAGCAGCCATCGGGTGGACGTGCACAGGTGCAGCCTCGCGGGCACGGCGAATTACGAATTCAAGTGTTTCAGGGTTGTCGATTGTTGGATCTGTATCGGGACGCGTCACCATTGTGGTAACGCCGCCAGCAGCGGCGGCTTGGCCTGCAGTGCGAAAGCTCTCTTTGTGACGTTCGCCCGGTTCACACACTTTAACGCCGATATCGACAATGCCCGGAGCCAGATATTTGCCTGCGCAATCGATAATGGTCGCACTGTTATCCGTCGTGGCCGCGTCATCATAAACGGCGACAATCATGCCGTTTTCAATAAGTAAGCTGCCAAGTGTTTCTGCCGCTGCTTCAGGGTCTATCAAACGAGCGTTGGTAAACAGGGTGCGGTTTGGGAGTGTCATGAGCCAATCCATATGATGAGGCCGGTAAAGGCGAACATAAACAACAGGGCATAGGTGGCGATGCGCCCAGACATGGCAGCCTGCGAAGGGACTTTCTTTGCAGGTTTGATTTCATCATTACCAGTGCCCAATTGCGCACTGTCATCGGGTAGCTTTTTGAATGTCACAGGCGTGCCTTCAGTGAAAAATGTCGCGATATGGCGCAGGGGTGATTGTGGATGAAGCGTTTGTTTGTCTTGCCCAAAGGCTGATGAAAACACCAGCAGTACATGGCCTTTGATTGCATCCAGTTGAACGTGCATTTCGTCAACTTGGTCCTCGGGAACTTCGCCGCCGGTCACCAAATATCCGGCAAGGCCAAGACCCTCAAGGTCGCTGATCGGGAACACATCAACAAAGGTTTCATCCAAGTGCGCTGCGCCTAATGCGACTTTGGCATCAAACGCATCCATTTGATCAGGCGGCATGTCGATCGCAAACAGGCGGATTACACCAGTCTCAAACGCGGGAACTTGCATTGTTGTGCTCATGACGCAGCCTCTGACATCACGGCGGTGCGAAGGGTTTCACAAACAGTTTTTGGATTGTTTAGGTAAAACATTGTGACCGCAGTCCCGTTGCGCAGGCGCAATTGAACGTTCCATAGAAAGCGCTGATGAACTGATGTTATTTCGGAAAGCGGAAGGGTGCGTTCTTCCATATCCTCGTGGATATTTTCGTAAATCAAATCGTTGGACGTTAAGGTCCAGATGGATTTGCGGTGGGTCAACCACTGTGTGAAATCATCAAGGACAAACATGTACATAACGCACAGCGCAATCGAGGTCGCAAATGCGGTCGTCCCGCCCACAAACGGGCAAGCTGGCGCAATCATCAGAAAGGTCACCAGAAAAATAGCGCAACAGCGCAAGCCAAAAGCCCGCAGCGAAGGTTGCCATATTTCTACTGGCTCAAGGCTCATACAGTGCCTTTTAGATTGCGGGCCAAAAGGTCCATTGCGGCCATGCGCACAGCCACACCCATTTCAACTTGCTCTTGAATAACACTGCGGTTGATGTCGTCAGCGATGTCGCTGTCGATCTCGACGCCACGGTTCATTGGGCCAGGGTGCATAACAATCGCGTCGGGTTTTGCATGGGATAGCTTTTCAGCGTCCAGTCCATAGCGGTGATAATACTCACGCTCTGACGGGATAAATCCACCGTCCATCCGTTCCTTTTGCAGGCGCAACATCATCACGACGTCTACGTCTTTTAGACCCTCATCCATGTTATCGAACACTTCAACACCGAACTCTTCGATACCTGATGGCATCAATGTTGGCGGACCGATCAGGCGGATGCGGTTTTCCATCTTGCCCAAAAGCATGATGTTGGAACGGGCAACACGACTGTGGGCGATATCGCCGCAAATTGCGATAGATAGGCGGTGCAAACGGCCTTTGGCGCGGCGAATGGTCAATGCATCTAACAACGCTTGGGTCGGATGTTCATGACGCCCGTCACCTGCGTTCAAAACCGCGCAGTTCACTTTTTGCGCTAGCAGATCAACAGCACCTGAATGGGGGTGGCGTACAACCAAGAGATCAGGATGCATCGCATTCAGGGTTAGGGCCGTATCAATCAGGGTCTCACCTTTTTTGACGGATGAGGCCTGCATCGCCATGTTCATAACGTCAGCGCCCAATCGCTTGCCTGCAAGTTCAAAGCTGGCTTGCGTACGCGTTGAGTTTTCAAAGAACATGTTGATCTGGGTCAAGCCCGACAGCACGTCGGAGTGCTTTTTATCGCCACGGTTTAACGCGACATATTCCTCCGCCAGATCAAGGATCGTAGTGATCTCTTCTGGTCGCAGTTGTTCAATCCCCAGAAGATGGCGATGTGGAAATGTCATGTGCGGAACCTCGTGATATTTGCCGCGTTATAGAGGGCGGATCGTGTTGCGGCAAGTATTGGGATTTTTAACTTATTTATAGGAAATAGGAAAATATTTTGCGTTCATAAAATGGGGGCGTTTTACCTGCCGTTTTAGACGGGTAGGGTGGGCGCATGGAATCAGTGGATTATCATTCAGCCGCCGCGATGCTGGCATGGCAAATTGAGTTGGGAGCAGATGAATCAATCTGTGATCAGCCGCTTAATCGCTATGAACTGCCTTCAGCCTTGGCAAAACCTGCCAAAGCAGCCGTTGCGAATGATCCCAAAGCACGACCAACGCCTCCGCCTGTTTATGAAGTACCAAAAGTAGACGGTCCAGCCATCGCACGCGATCTTGCTGCCCAGGCAGGTGATTTGGCAGCTCTTGAACAAGCCGTGGCTGGATTTGAGCATTGTGAGTTAAAGCGTGGTGCACGCAACATGTTATTCGGCCAAGGGGTTGCTGGCGCTTCTGTAATGGTAATCGGTGACGCGCCCAATCGCGATGATGATCGCGCTGGTGTCTTCCTTGATGGGACACGAGGGCTGCTGTTTGACAAAATGTTTGCGGCAATCGGTCTTTCGAGGACGGGTGAGGCACCTGCTGTCTATTACTCACATATTATGCCGTGGCGCCCGCCCCAAGACCGCGATCCCAAAGCAGATGAATTGGCGATGATGAAGCCGTTCATCGAACGCCAAATTGCTTTGGTGAACCCAGATGTTTTGATCTTGATGGGAAACATTGCCTGTCAGTGCATGATGGGCAGACGCGGCATGACCCGTTTGCGCGGCGATTGGGTTGAAGTGATGGGCAAACCGACCCTACCTATGTTCCACCCCAGCCAATTGATGCGGACCCCGATTGCCAAACGCGAGGCATGGGCCGATCTGCTTTCTGTGAAATCACGTATTCAGGGCTGAAAGGTCATCGATATCATGAGCCGTATTGACGAAACCGCCACTTTTATTCCTGTCCGCATTGCAGTCCTCACCGTTTCTGACAGCCGTGGACTCTCTGAGGATCGATCGGGCGATGTGTTGGCTGGGCGGTTGCAAGATGCCGGACACACCCTAGCCGATCGCAAGATCCTTACCGATGAACGTGCGGACATCGCGGCCCAATTGCGCAAATGGTGCGATGATCCTGAAATTGACGTTGTCATCAGCACAGGTGGTACAGGTCTAACGGGGCGTGATGTAACCGTTGAAGCACACCGCGACGTCTATGAAAAAGAAATCGATGCCTTTGGCACGGTGTTCACGATTGTGAGCATGCAAAAGATCGGCACATCGGCGGTTCAAAGTCGTGCCACAGGCGGCGTTCGCAATGGCACGTACCTGTTCGCACTGCCCGGTAGTCCGGGTGCCTGCAAGGACGCATGGGACGAAATTTTGGTGCGTCAACTCGATTTCCGTCATCGCCCTTGCAACTTTGTAGAAATATTACCGCGTTTGGACGAACATCAGCGACGGAAATAATTCCAGGATCCGTATAACGACCTGAGCGCTTGGCATTTGTGCAAAGTGGTCTAGGTTAAAGGTCGGCTTATTTGGCTGGCTCTAGAGGAATATTTGATGCGGTTTTTAAGACAAAGTTTGGTTGGCGTGTTTCTGGCTGCCATGACGCTTGGATTGTTGGCCTTTGCTGGCCAAATGATTGGTGGCGCGGTTCAGGACCGTATGGGCAAAGAAAACCGCGTGCGTCCGGCCAAAGAACGCGTCTTTGCTGTGAATGTTGTGCGCGCGGAAATTGGTGTTGAAACCCCAGTTTTGGCCACCTTTGGCGAAGTGAAAAGTAGACGAACTTTGGAACTACGGTCCGCATCTGGCGGTCGTGTGATTGAACTCTCAGAGCAGTTTGTTGATGGAGGCGAAGTCAGAGCGGGGGATGTGCTGGTTCGGATCGATCCATCCAATGCCCAATCCACATTGTCGCGCGTTCAGGCAGATATTGCAGATGCTCAGGCAGACGCACGCGACGCACAACGCAGTCTGGCCCTTGCCCAAGACGAGCAAATTGCGGCCCAAGATCAGGCAAACCTGCGCGCAAAAGCGCTGCAACGTCAAAAGGATTTATTAGAACGGGGCGTTGGAACTGCAGCGGCCCTTGAAACGGCTGAACTTGCCGCATCATCGGCCCGTCAGGCCGTTTTAGCGCGCCGCCAATCGGTCACACAATCACAAGCGCGTATTGATCAAGCAGCGTCCGCAATCGCGCGCGCGCAGATCGCATTGGCTGATGCCGAACGTGGGCTTTCCGATGCTACACTTGTTGCCCCATTTGATGGCAAACTCAGCGCACCCAGCGTTGTTGCGGGACGCCTTGTCGGCGCAAACGAACGGCTGGCTGAACTTATCGACCCAGCTCTGCTAGAGGTCTCGTTTCGGGTTTCCACAGCCCAATACGCGCGATTGCTTAGGGATGACGGCGATATCCTAAACGCTGATGTTACAGTTGTCTTGGATGTTGCTGGCGTTGATCTTGAGGCGAAGGGGCGCATCAGCCGC
>Ga0209094_1000477_pt1 | contig 29484 bp, 20 predicted proteins | sample COGITO_mtgs_1004_2_FD_184790 | JGI IMG/M metagenome (GOLD analysis project Ga0209094, IMG submission 184790) | Pelagic marine microbial communities from North Sea - COGITO_mtgs_100430 (SPAdes) (version 2) | ecosystem: Environmental > Aquatic > Marine > Epipelagic ... | reverse complement strand
AGTTTAAATCTCCAATCCAATTAATTGGATGGGCATCAATTAGAAGATCTCGCAACATTCCTCCTCCAACAGCGGTAACAAAAGCGATGATAACCACTCCAAATAAATCAAATTTTTTATCTGAGGCCACCAAAGCCCCACTAACTGCAAAGGCAAAAGTTCCTAAAATATCTAAAACATAAATAAATTCCATTTACACGGTAACTTCTGAAAACTTAATATTTAAATCTTTCTGTATTTGATGGATTTTCTCTAGTTCAGAAGGAAGAATAAAAGCAATAGAAACCCCTGTTTTACCCGCTCTAGCAGTTCTTCCACTTCTGTGTGTATAATATTCTAATTGCTCTGGTAACTGATGATGAATTACGAACTCTAATCCTCTTACATCAATACCTCGAGCAGATACATCGGTAGATACTAAATACTGTAAATTCTCTTTCTTAAAAGCACGCATCACTTTATCACGTTCTTTTTGTTGCATATCTCCTTCTAAGGCTGCGGTAGAAAATCCTTCTTCAATTAAATACGTTGCTAAATTCTGAGCACCTGCTTTTGTTCTACAAAAAATAATTCCTCTTTGTGCTTGTCTTTTTTCTAAGAAAGAAACAATATCTTGAAACTTCTCTTTAATGGTTGTTTTAACAAAATGATGACGAATATTGGCGTTTACCAATGAATTGCTATTGATTTCTACCCTCGGGGCATTGGAATCCATATATGTTTTTACAATTCTTTTGATCTCTTCTGGCATTGTTGCTGAGAACAACCAAGTTTTTCTATCTGTTTTCGTTGTAAACTTTAAAATTCGATTTAAATCTTGTTTAAAACCCATACTAAGCATCTCATCTGCTTCATCTAAAATAACAGTTTTAACATGACTAATATCGACACTTCCACGTTCAATTAAATCGATTAACCGCCCTGGAGTTGCCACAACGATATGCGTGGTTCTTTTGAGGTTATTCATTTGACGGTCTATCTTCTCGCCACCAAAAACAGCCTCAACAAAAACTTTTTGCTCATTAAACTTAGTAAATTTGAATAATTGCTTTTTTATTTGTTGTACCAATTCTCTTGTTGGTGATAAAATCAATGCTTGTATATCGTCAGAACTTGTATCAATATGATGCAGTACAGGCAATCCAAATGCTGCTGTTTTCCCTGTACCAGTTTGCGCTAACCCAATAAAATCGGTAGCAGATTTCAATAAAACAGGAATTGTTTTCTCTTGAATCTCTGAAGGTGAAGAGATTCCTAATTCTTTGATTGCTTTTATATAATTGTTTTGAACTCCTAAGGAAGAAAAAGTTGCCATTTTGTATCTAAATTTTGTGCAAAGATACTTTTATTTAGGAGCTTGTAATACTTTTAAAACATTTTCTCTAATTCTTGAAGGCTTAAAGGTTATTGCGTCTAGCATAGCCCATGTTGTTTTTGCTTTTACTAACAAAATATCATTTTTATAAAACTCCATAAAACGAACAGAAGTAACCCCTTTGGTCTCTCCTACCCATGTTTTTACAGTTATTTCATCTCCTAAACTAGCCTGTTTAAGATAGTCAATTTCATGCCTTACCACTACCCAAATATATTGTAAAAGAGGAGTGTCTTTTGTTAAATGAGCCCAATGTGATGTCGCAATTTTATCCATCCATTTGACATATACTAAATTATTTACATGTTGTAAAACATCGATATCTTCTGAGGAAACTCTTATTTTTATTGTAAAAATATTTTTCATATAAATTGATAGGTATACATAGTCATATTACTTTTGAAATAATTATGGTTACAACTGAATATCAAACAATCGAGAATATCAAACAATCGATTCACCATTTAAATTTGTAGTTAAAATATCGCTGAACAAATTAAAGAAAGGACGCAATGCTTTAAAACTTTCATCTACGCTATTTATAAAATTGGGAGAGAGTACTTCTGCATCAGTGAAATTCCTAGAAGCTATAAAACCTTTTTTTCGTAATAAATTAACATCTGGGTGTTCTTTATCAAAACCTCTTGGAGCTGTTTTTAATTCAGTTAAACTTTTAAATTTTCCTTCAAAATGCTTTAAAAATTTTTCATCTTTTAAAATATTTTTTATTTCAGAAGCATCCAATTCAATCTCTTTTCGTATTCTAAATAGATCTTCGTTGTTTGGCTCCCAAAAGCCGCCAGCTAAGAAAGATTCTCCTGGTCTAATTCTTAAAAAATAGCCTCCTCGAAGCTCTTTTCCCAGTCTAGAAAATGAATTTGCAAAATGAGCTTTATAGGGTGTTTTGTCTTTAGAAAAACGAACATCCCTGTAAATACGCATCATTTTAGATTTTTCAATCTCATCGTGCTTTTGCAAGTTTTCGTTAATTTCTTGAAATACATCTTTTGCATTTTGTTGTGCTTGAATATAGCCTTCTTTATGGACTGCGAACCAATCTCTATTATTGTTTTTTTTTAAATTATTTAAAAATTGAAAACTACTTTTCTCGAATTGCATTTTGATCAGTTTTAAAGGGTCAATTTACAAAATAGATTTGTAACTTCGATTCTAAGATGTATCAAAAAAACAAAGTCATTCAAAAAAGATATGAGGGATTTCTTCAAACAAATAGTTTGTGGAAAAATAATGCTATTTATCAATTGAATCAATTTAAAATTGAGGCTAAATCTAAAAAGATTGAACTAATAATAAATGAAAATTTACGACTTGGAAAATATATTGAACGTTTAGTTTCCTATCAACTTGAGCAAGAAGAATCTATTTCAATTATTTGTGAAAATATTCAAATTCAAAAAGAAAAAATCACTTTAGGAGAATTAGATTGTATCCTACAAAAAGAAAAAAAAATCATTCATCTTGAGATTATTTATAAGTTTTATTTGTATGATCCTTCTTGTGGAAAAACTGAAATTGATCATTTTATTGGACCCAACAGAAATGATTCTTTGGCTCAAAAATTAATAAAACTAAAAGAAAAACAACTTCCTCTGCTCTATTCAGATGAATGCGCTAAATATTTAAAGTCAATCCATTTAAAAGCGAGTGATATTGAACAGCAGGTTTACTTTAAAGGACAATTATTTATTCCTTTATCAATTAACAACATTCCATTAAGAAGCTTAAATAAAGACTGTATTGCTGGATACTACATCAATCAAAAAGAACTGGTTCTATTTGAAAATTGTAAGTTTTATATTCCAGAAAAAAAAGATTGGATTGTCATACCACACAAAAATGTTAACTGGCTAAAATTCGAAGAAATGAAAAAAATTTCTATCAGATATTTTGAAAAAAAATCTTCACCCCTATGTTGGTTAAAAAAAGAAAATGGAGAAATTTTAAAAATATTTTTAGTTTGGTGGTAAAATCACATCGTACATAAAAAAGGGTTTTTAAAGAGTTTCTAAGAATCTATTTGCAGCATTTTTATTGTCAATTTTTTGAAGACTCCAAGATAAATCATAAGTAATTTTCTCCCCGATGATTAGGGTTTTTTCTGGACTTAAACATTCTAATTCTGTAAATAAGTTATTTCCAAAAATAGTTACAGAGGTACCATGATCTGGGTAGGTGTTTTTTAGTTCAGTATCAAAATTAAATTGTTCTACAAATACGTATTTATTTATAAAACTAGCCACCCATTTTTTAGCATCAGCACCTACTTTTTGTGGCAAATTTTCTGAAGATTTAATTTCTAAAAGTGAGGATTTAAGAGCGATATTTGAAGTAGCATTGTTTTTAGAATCTGGCCATACAGGGACCATAAAACCATTTTTAAAAACACTATTCTCCTGAATCGGTAAATAGCTAATATTCGGTGTTTTAATTTTTGATAAACTCCAAATCGTAAGAGGAATTTTTTCTATTTCTTGATTTTGTGCAGCTATTTTTTTTACCAATTCTTGTTTGATATTCACACCTGTGCCCTTTTCAGAGATTGTAATTGTTCTTTTTATTTGTATGCCTAGTAGTTTGCTTATAGGACTTTCTAAAATTACCCCATTCTCTATACAGGAGACCGTATAAGAACTCGCATTGATACAAGGATCTGGAACATGCCTACTTCCTGTTAACAGATGAAAATACTCTTCAGAACATGGCAAAACTCTATTCCCTCCAACATTGGGTGCCTGAATGTTTGAATCTTTTTTGTAGTACTCCCCTGAACAAAACTCGACACCTTCAAATTCTTGATTTTCATAAAAAATATTTTCACCCTCTAAAAAACCAAAATGAAGAATCCTTCCCACTTCAGGAGCAACTATCAATTTTATTTCTGAATTGGAAATTTCTATAGATTTCTCCCAACCTCTATATGCTATGTTTTTAATTGTAATACCAGACATCTATTATATTTTCTATTGCAAAAATGATAAAAAAAAAGGGATGTATTTGCATCTTATTTTTAAAATAAGACATTTTTTTAATGGTATCTTTGAATAGATTTAAAAAAAACACTGTTTTTTAATTCAAGTAAAAAAATTGTGAAGAAGAAAAAAAAAGAACTAAAAAACCCATGGCCTACTAAAGATGCTATGGAGCAAGTTTATGAAATGCATCTATGGGGAAAGAACAGTACTAAATTTTATTCAGGAATAGGCTCACATGATTCAAAGATAATAGATCCCTATATTGAAATCGTTTCATCCTTTTTAAATTCTTTTAAAAACCCTCTAATCGTATGTGATCTCGGGTGTGGAGATTTTAATGTAGGAAAAAAACTGGTCCAATTTACCCAAAAATATATCGCAGTAGATATTGCATCAAATCTTATCAATTTCAATAAAAATAAATTTAAAAACGAGAAATTAGAATTTCATTGTTTAGACATCGCTGTAGATGATGTACCTTTTGGAAATTGTGCTCTAATAAGACAGGTATTACAACATTTATCCAATGTAGAAGTTCAAAATATTTTACACAAACTGAAAACGTACAAATATGTTATTTTAACAGAACACATTCCTAATGGAGAGTTTACTCCAAATAAAGAAATAATTTCAGGTCAAGGTACAAGGCTTAAAAGCCAGAGTGGCATTAACGTATTTACTGCACCATTTAATTTTAAAGTGAAAGCACAGAAAGAAGTATTAGCAATTCGCTTAAACAATTCTGAAGGACTGATAGTAACCAGTCTTTTGACTATTTTTTAAACTTGCTTCTAGTTTAAATATTTTTTTTATCGGAAGAATTAAAACGAAGTGTTCACCTTGGCACAAGAATTGTCTTTAATTAAGAAGAAACAAAGTATTTAAAAATTAAAAAACTGATTATCAGTAAATTATAAAAAATAAATTGACACTTATTTTCTGTTTAAGAAAAAAAAATGTCAGTATGACAGAGATATAACAAATGAGTAAACCAAAAGTAATGCATTTAGACAATTTGTCGCTTCACAGTATGTTGAATGAAGATTCTGAATTAATTCCATTAATGACTCCTGAAGATGAGGAAATCATTAATAAAGAAAGTGTTCCAGAGATTCTACCTATTTTACCGCTAAGAAATACTGTTTTATTTCCAGGAGTCGTAATTCCTATCACGGCCGGAAGAGATCAGTCTATACAACTAATAAAAGACGCTAATAAGGGAGATAAGGTCATTGGAGTTGTGGCTCAAAAGAACGAAGAAATAGAGGAACCTGGCTTAAAAGACATTCATACAACAGGAGTTGTGGCTCAAATATTACGAGTTCTGAAAATGCCAGATGGAAATACAACTGTAATTATTCAAGGTAAAAAACGTTTTGAAATTGATACAATCATTCAAGACAAACCCTATTTGAAAGCAACTGTCAAAGAAGCGATTGAGGATAAAGAAATTGAGGATGTCAAAGAGTTTGATGCTATTATCGAATCTATAAAAGAACAAGCTTTAGAAGTCATTAAAGAAAACCCAATGCTCCCCTCAGAAGCTTCTTTTGCTATCAAAAACATACAATCTAATTCTTTTTTGGTGAATTTTATTTCCTCTAATATGGACTTATCTGTATCTCAAAAACAAATAATTTTAGAGAAAGACAATTTAAAAGAACGTGCTTTACTAGCGCTAAAAAATCTAAATAAAGAATTACAAAAATTACAATTAAGAAATGATATTCAATCTAAAACTCGTGAAGATTTAGATCAACAACAACGTGAATATTATTTACATCAACAGTTAAAAACAATCCAAGAGGAATTAGGAGGCGCTTCAAATGATGAAGAATTAGAAGAAATGCGCCGACAAGCAAAAACTAAAAAGTGGACAAAGGAAATCGGTAAAACTTTTGAAAAAGAATTGAATCGTTTGAAAAGAATGAACCCTCAAGCAGCTGAGTATGGCGTTCAAAGAAGCTATTTAGAATTACTGTTAGAATTACCCTGGGGTATCTATTCTAAAGATAAGTTCGATTTGAAACATGCGAATAAAGTTTTAGATAAGGATCATTTTGGGCTAGAAAAAGTGAAAGAACGAATCATTGAACACTTAGCTGTCTTAAAATTAAGAGGTGACATGAAATCACCTATTATTTGTTTATATGGACCTCCTGGAGTTGGTAAAACTTCGTTGGGTAAATCTGTGGCGGAAGCTTTGGGACGCAAATATGTTAGAATGTCTCTCGGAGGTTTGCGTGATGAAGCTGAAATACGAGGACACAGAAAAACCTACATTGGTGCGATGCCTGGACGTTTAATTCAAAACTTAAAAAAATCTGGGACTTCAAATCCAGTTTTTGTATTAGATGAAATAGATAAATTAAGTCAAAGTCATCAAGGAGATCCTTCTTCTGCAATGTTAGAAGTATTAGATCCTGAACAAAACGAAGCTTTTTACGACAATTATTTAGAAGTTGGTTACGATCTGTCTAAAATTCTTTTTATCGCTACAGCGAATAACTTAGGACAGATTCCATGGGCTTTAAGGGATAGAATGGAAATTATAAATGTTACAGGATATACAATTGAAGAAAAAATAGAAATAGCCAAAAGACATTTACTTCCAAAACAACTAAAAGAACACGGTCTAACTTCAAAAGAACTTAGTTTGACTAAAAAACAAATTGAACAAATTGTTGAGGGATATACGCGAGAGTCTGGAGTTCGTGGATTAGAAAAGAAAATTGCAAAAGTAGTTCGTTTTGCCGCAAAATGTATCGCACTAGAAGAATCATATGAGACTAGTATATCCTCAGAAAAGGTTGAAGAAATTTTAGGAACTCCAAGAAATAGAGATAAATTCGAAAATAATGACGTAGCTGGAGTAGTTACAGGACTCGCCTGGACAAGTGTTGGTGGAGATATCTTATTTATAGAATCTATATTATCAAAAGGAAAAGGAACGCTTTCAATTACGGGGAACTTAGGAACTGTTATGAAAGAATCTGCGACAATAGCATTGCAATACATAAAATCAAATGCAGAAGAATTTGGCATCGAGCCAGCAACCCTAGATAAATACAATGTTCATATTCACGTTCCTGAAGGGGCTACGCCTAAAGATGGTCCAAGTGCTGGAATTACTATGTTAACCTCTTTAGTTTCCTCTTACACTCAGCGTAAAATTAAAAATAGACTAGCCATGACTGGAGAAATAACGTTGCGTGGTAAAGTATTACCAGTTGGTGGAATAAAAGAAAAAATATTGGCTGCTAAAAGAGCTAACATTAAAGAAATTATATTGTGTAAAGAAAACGAAAAAGATATTCTAGAAATAAAAAAGAACTATTTAAAAGGGCTTACATTTCATTATGTAACAGAAATGAAAGAAGTCATACAAATAGCACTCACAAAACAAAAAGTAAAAAATGCTAAGAAATTAGCCTAACTTTAAAAGCTTCCTAACAGGAAGCTTTTTTATTAAATTTAGGTTAGAAAATAACTTTCACATAACAAGATATTGCTGTTTGTTAGCTCAAGCTAAAATTTAATTATTTAAAAAAATAGAAGATTCAATTTTTAAGAAAAAAATATCCGAATTTTTATGTAGTTTTGGGATGATCCTAAAAGGAAATGACGAGGAAACTAGGAGTTCAATAAAAAACAGCGAACTCTTTTGCTCATAAAGCATAACTATCTAAAATAAAACTGATTGCCTAATTTCATAGAAGTCATATTACCCATACCCATTCAAAAGACATTTACATATTCTGTAACTGAAGAAGAGGCAAATTTTTTACAAATAGGAATGCGTGTTGCAGTTCCATTTGGAAAATCTAAAATGTACTCAGCATTGGTCTTAAATATTCATCAAACCAGACCTACACTATATGAAGCAAAAGAGATTCATCAAATTTTAGATGAAACCCCTTTGGTAAATAAACAGCAATTGCAACATTGGCAATGGATTTCTGAATATTATATGTGTTCTTTGGGAGATGTATACAGGGCTTCTTTACCTTCTGCATTTTTATTGGAAAGCGAGACCGTTATTCATAAAAATGAGCACTTTTCTGAGGATACTATCTTAACAGATAATGAGTTTTTAATTTTTGAAGCATTGCAACATCAATCACAATTAACCCTTCATGAAGTTGGTGCTATTTTAGGCAAGAAAAAAATAATGCCAACAGTAAATGAGTTAATAAAAAAAGCTGCAATTACAGTTAAAGAAGAAATTTACGAACAATACAAACCTAAATTAGTCAAATACGTTCGTCTGCACGCTGACTATTCTTCAGACAATTCATTAGAAAACTTACTCAAGGAACTTTCAAGAGCAAAAAAGCAACGAGAGACTGTTTTAACTTTTTTTCAATTATCAACCTTAAATAAACCAATAAAAGCAAAGTTCTTAGAGGAAAGCGCTGGAGTTTCTTCTAGTATTTTAAAATCATTAGTTGATAAAAACATCTTCGAATTTTATCATATTCAAACAGATCGAATTCAATTCAAAGGCGCTACTAATTCATTAAAAACATTGAATGAGTTCCAAGAAAAAGCACTTTCAGAAATTAAAGAAATCTTCACAAAAAAAGAAGTAATACTCTTACACGGTATTACTAGTTCTGGTAAAACCGAAGTGTACACAAAGTTAATTCAAGAGGTGTTAGATCAAGGGAAACAAGTGTTATTCTTATTGCCAGAAATTGCATTAACTACGCAAATTATTACACGCTTACAATTTTATTTTGGAGATCAAATCTCAGTTTTTCATTCTAAATATTCGATGAATGAACGTGTAGAAGTTTGGAATAATCTTTTAGAAAACAAGACAAAAACACAAATAATTTTAGGGGCAAGATCTTCCATTTTTTTACCATTCTCTAACTTAGGATTAATCATTGTAGACGAAGAGCATGAAACATCTTATAAGCAATTTGAACCCTCACCAAGATACAATGCACGAGATGCTGCTGTTATTTTAGGTAAAATTCACAATGCAAAAATTTTATTAGGCTCTGCAACTCCTTCTTTAGAAAGTTTTTTTAACTCACAACAAAAAAAATATGGTTTTGTTGAATTGAATAGACGCTATGGAAATGTATTATTACCAAAGATAGAATTGATAGACGCAAAAGAAAAGCACAGAAAAAAAGAAATGAAAGGTCATTTTTCTGACAGGTTATTGAAACTCATTCAAGAAGCTTTAAACGAAAAAGAACAGGTTATTTTATTTCAAAATAGACGTGGTTTTTCTCCCGTTGTAGAGTGTACTACATGTGGTGTTTCACCTCAGTGTCCCAATTGCGATGTAAGTTTAACCTATCATAAATTTAAACACGAGTTACGATGTCATTACTGTAATTATCAGAGGGCAATGCCTAACAATTGTGATGCATGTGGAAGTAACACATTGGATCACAAAGGCTTTGGGACAGAACAAATAGAATTAGAATTAAGAGCGTTATTTCCTGATCATACGATTGGAAGAATGGATTTAGACACCACTCGAGGTAAACATGGATACCAAAAAATAATTGGAGCTTTTGAAGCTAGAGAAATAGACGTATTGGTTGGAACTCAAATGCTTTCCAAAGGGTTAGATTTTGATAATGTTTCTTTAGTGGGAATTATAAATGCAGATTCTATGTTAAATTTCCCAGATTTTAGAGCACACGAAAGAGCCTACCAAATGATGGTTCAAGTTTCAGGAAGAGCAGGGAGAAATAAAAAACAAGGAAATGTTGCCATACAAACTTTCAACCCTTATCATCAAATTTTACAACAAGTCGCCGCGACAAATTATACAGAAATGTACAATGAACAATTGCAAGAACGCTGGCAATATAAGTACCCACCCTATTATAGATTGATTAAAATTACATTAAAACATCGAGATTACAACAACGTTGATAATGGAATTAATTGGTTGGCAAAAGCCTTACAAAATTCTTTTGGGGAGTTTGTTTTGGGACCCACTGCTCCTACAGTCTCTAGAATAAGAAATCAATATATCAAGAATATAGTGATCAAAATTCCTCCTAAGCAAAGTTTGGTTGGTACTAAAAAACAACTTCAAAAGATTAAGAATACTTTTGAAGCTGTTAGTATGTTTAGATCTATTCGATTTATTATTGATATTGATGCCTATTAAAACTTAATGAATGTTGTAGACATAAAAGTAAATGCTATTTTCTATTAATTTGAAATTAGTAATTTCTATATTTTTTTGTTTCTTCGAAAATATGTGTTAATATTTTCTGATCTTTTTCATCAAAAACTAAATTTCTACGCTTCAAAACTACCTCTGCAACTTCAAATACTTTATTGGTTTTGTACTCTGTAAACCCTGAAGCTCCTCCCCAACTGAAAGAAGGAACAAAATTTCTTGGAAATCCACTTCCAAAAATATTGGCACTCACTCCTATTACTGTTCCTGTATTAAACATGGTATTGATTCCACACTTAGAGTGATCTCCCATTATTAAACCACAAAATTGCAATCCAGTATTCGCAAAACGTCCGGTTTCATAATGCCATAATTTTACTGTTGCATAGTTGTTTTTAAGGTTTGAGTTATTGGTATCTGCTCCTAAATTACACCATTCTCCGATAACAGAATTTCCAAGAAATCCATCGTGCCCTTTGTTAGAGTATGCCATTAAAACAGAATTATTAATCTCTCCTCCTACTTTACAATAGGGTCCTAAAGTAGTTGCTCCATATATTTTAGTATTTAATTTTAATACTGAAGACTCACCCATTGCGAAAGGTCCTCTAACTGCAGAGCCCTCCATTATTTCAGCATCTTTACCAATATAGATAGGGCCGGATAAAGCATTTAAAATAGCAAACGTAATTTTGGCTCCTTCTTCAATAAAAATATTCTCTTTACAAAGATATCTTGTCCCCTCTGGTATTGGTTGTGATGTTCTTCCCTCAGTAATTAAGTCAAAATCTTCCTGAATAGCTTTGTCATTTAATGAAAAAATATCCCAAGTATTTTTTATTTGAAGTACTTCTTCATCAAATTCAATTTGCGTATAGTCATCAAAATTCACTTCTTCTTGAGAATCTGATGTAAAAAAAGCAAGGACGTCTTCACCTTTAAAAATAGCTTCATTTTTAGACAAGTTTTTTACTTTTTCAACCAAAGACGGAGTTGGGCAAAAAGAAGCATTTATTAAAACATTCGCTTCCATTTCTACCATTGGATATTTTTCTTCTAAATATTCTTCTGTAACTGTGGTGGTGGTTAGACCTAAAAATTTTTCCCATTTTTCTCTAATGGTTAAAATTCCTATTCTAATATCTGCAACTGGTTTTGTATATGTAAAGGGCAATAGAGCATTTCTAACATCTCCATCAAATAGAATATAATTCATTTCAACTTTTATTTAACTTGTACAAATTTACTTTAAAAAAGGTAAATAAAAAACCGATTGAATTGATACAATCGGTTTTTTTTTATGAGGTACTCGTAACTGTTATTTTTTAATAAATTTTTGTGTTCCTATTTTACCATCTGCAAGCACTTTTAAAATATACACCCCTGAACTTAAATTTTCGACGTTTATACTATTATTAACTTGCGACACTTTTTGAGTGAATGCCAATCTACCGATAAAATCATAAAATTCTACGGAAGCGTTCTCTGAACCCGAAGGCAATTGAATGGTTAGGCTTTCTGAGGCAGGATTTGGAAACATCTCAAATTGCAAACGGTTTGCTGACGAAAGGCTTAAAGAAGAATTCGAAATAGAGCTCCCTGTGTATACCTTGTCTCCAGAAGTTCCTCCATTACCATTCCCTGAAACAGATGCTCCATAAAAGGTGATTTTACCTTCTTCGGAAGAAGGCGATGTCCATTTAAACGACCAAGAACTTTTACCATTACCAGAACTTGTGTGTGTAATGTGAGAATTACCATTTACGGTTTTCGTATCATTACTTCCACTTACAGTAGAAAATGTACCAACCTTAGAATTATCACTATCCTTCTCGGCGGTAACTTGAAATCCATTTCTAGACCCTCCAGCAGAATTTGTGATGGTCACGTCGTACTGCGTATTAAAAGCATAACCTGTAGTAGGAATATTGGTTGTGATCGTAATATTACTTTCACTTACTGATGACCCACCATGACAAGCAGTACAATTATTACCATCACCTGGAGATCCGGAGTATGCTCCTGTTTTTCCTCCTGAATTAGACATCAATACAAACGCTGATAAAGGAATCGTAAATAATAGAATTTTAAAAAATAAATGTTTTTTCATAAAAAATAAAGATATTAAATTAATTAGTTTTTTTTTAAAACTACATAAAAAGCCTCAATAAAAAAAACCGAGTAAATAAATAACTCGGTTGTTTTGTATAATTGTGATCTTTAGAGAAAAACTATCTTCTACTATAATTTGGTGCTTCTTTTGTGATGGCCACATCATGAGGATGACTCTCGTTAATTCCGCTAGCAGTAATTCTAATAAATTGCCCTGTTTCTTTTAAAGTCGGAATATCTTTTGCTCCACAATATCCCATTCCTGCCCTTAATCCACCAATAAATTGATGAATACTTTCATCTAAATCTCCTTTGTAAGGGACTCTTCCTACAATTCCTTCAGGAACTAGCTTTTTTATATCAGCTTCTACATCTTGAAAATATCGATCTTTAGAACCTTGCTTCATGGCTTCTACAGAACCCATTCCTCGGTATGATTTAAATTTTCTACCCTCATATATAATAGTCTCTCCTGGAGATTCTTTGGTTCCTGCTAATAAAGAACCTAACATTACTGAATCTGCTCCAGCAGCAATTGCTTTTGGGATATCTCCTGTATACCGAATTCCACCATCTGCAATGACAGGAACTCCACTCCCTTTTATCGCAGCTGCAACTTCTAAAACTGCAGAGAACTGAGGAAAACCAACTCCAGCAACAACTCTTGTTGTACAAATAGAGCCAGGTCCAATTCCAACTTTAACAGCATCTGCTCCGGCCTCAACCAAATACTTAGCGGCTGCAGCTGTTGCAATATTACCCACTACAACATCTAAATTAGGAAATGTAGCTTTTACTTCTTTTAAAACTGACACCACTCCTTTTGTGTGTCCGTGAGCGGTATCTATGATAACAGCATCTACACCAGCGTTAACTAAAGCTTCTGCTCTAAGAACAGCATCCGAGGTAACTCCGAGGGCTGCGGCAACTCTTAATCTACCGAAGGTATCTTTATTTGCGATCGGTTTCTGTGTTACTTTTGTAATATCTCTAAAAGTAATTAAGCCTTTTAATTTATAGGCTTCATCTACGATTAATAGTTTTTCAATTTTATTTTTTTGAAGAATTTTTTCCGCATCTTTAAGGGAAGTCCCAACAGGAGCTGTTACCAAGTTTTCACTTGTCATCACTTCTACAATAGGTCTTTGATTGTCATGTTCAAAACGCAAATCTCTGTTCGTAACAATCCCTTTTAAAATTCCGTTCTGATCTACGATTGGAATTCCACCTATTCGGTGTTCTTTCATATTCGCTTTAGCTTCTAAAACTAATGCCGTTAATGGAAGAGTAACAGGGTCTAGAATCATACCACTCTCTGCTCGTTTGACTCTCCTAACCTCATGCGCCTGTTGCTCAATCGTCATGTTTTTGTGTAAAACTCCTATTCCTCCCTCTCTCGCAATTGCAATTGCCATGGACGATTCTGTAACCGTATCCATCGCTGCAGAGGCTATTGGAACGTTTATAGTAATGTTTCTAGTAAATTTTGTTTGAATATTTACTTCTCTTGGAAGTATTTCTGAAAAAGCGGGAACTAATAAAACGTCATCATACGTTAGACCTTCTCCTAAAATTTTGTTGTTGTGTGCTGTCATGTTGCAATTAAAGTATAATTGCGAGCAAATTTACAACTAAATATTTGATTAGTTATAATTTTACTTATTTTAAAGTTTAATTAAATATTTATAAAATGAACATTAATAATCAAGTAGTTATGATTAATAATTATTTAAAAAAAGTTTGAAAAGATGTTTTTTGATTGTATCTTTAGGGTCATTATTAACCCCTAAATAAATAAAATAATGAAAAAAATAATTGCTAAAACCCTATTAGTATTCTATTTTGCATTGGTAACTTTATCTTGTTCTAAAGAGGAAGGCCTTAACAATCCTGGAGTAACTTTAGAAGTTAAAAAGAAAGAATTTGTAGAAAACTATGTCAATATCGTTCTGTCAAGTTATGAAGACACGTTAAACAACCTTTATGATTTACAATTAAGCATCGATACTTTTATTGCCAATCCAACTGATGCGTCATTTAAAGAGGCCAAAAACAAATGGATCATTTCTAGAGAACCCTATGGCCAAACAGAATCGTTTCGTTATTACGATGGCCCTATAGATGGTTCAGAAGGTGAGCCAGAAGGGTATATTAATGCTTGGCCCCTGGATGAAGCATTGATAGATTCTGTTACTGAAGGAACAGGCGGACAAGATTTATCAGACAACAGACAAAATATTATAAATAATACAACGGTATATCCTATTTTAACAAAAGATATTTTAAGAGAAATATCTGGATATAACAGTAATGAATCTAATGTGACCATTGGGTATCATGCAATAGAATTTCTTTTATGGGGTCAAGACAATACCATCCCTTCCTTAAAAATGAATGGACAAAGACCATTGACGGACTATACAACGGAAACAAATGCAACCAGAAGAGGGCAATATTTGAAGATAGTTACAGCACTTTTAGTGGAAGATATAAAAACTGTTGTTGATCAATGGAAACCCGGAGCTAGTTACAGAGACTATTTTTTAGCCTTAGCACCTGATGCAGCTATCACTAAAATTTTAACAGGTGCTGCTAAATTAAGTAAGGGAGAATTGGCTGGAGAAAGAATGGTAGTTGCCGTAGAAAATCAAAACCAAGAAGACGAACAATCTTGTTTTTCTGATAATACACACCGAGATATTTATTCAAATGCACTGTCTATTCATAATATTATTATTGGTTCTTATCAAAAAACAGATGGCTCTTCTATATCTGGAACATCTCTGTTAGATGTATTGAAACTTGTCAACGCAAATGAAGCAAATACTTTAGCTATAACCGGAGCAGAGGTAATGGATAAAGTTACAGGTATCTCGGATACTGGTTATTTTGACAATCAAATAATGATAGAAACGATTGATAACTTTAACAACCCTGTAATGTCTGCGGTTAAAGTATTGAGAAAACAAGGAGATGAACTTGCCAAAGCAGGAAAATCTATTACTGGAAACACGATCGACTCAAGTGTATAGTTTATTCGAATGAGTTCAATATATATATCAAATTTCAAACTTGTCTTTATAAGGCCTCGTTGGCTTGTGTTTTTAAAAAAAATAATGAAGCTTTTAGTCTTTCCATTTTGTTGCCTTTTCATAATTATTGCTTGCAGTAAAGAGGCTAACTATACATCATTAAGTACTTATGAAACGGGGGAAGAATTATCTGCAGGAAGGCTAACAACTTCTCTTTTAGGTGCAAATGCATTTGATCAAGCAGTACCTGGTTTACCTACAAATACTGATTTGTTATTTTTTGTTGGAAATTCTTTGTTTAGACAAAATTGGGTAAGTGCTCCTGCTTCAACAACAGCAAGAGATGGTTTAGGACCAACATTTAATGCAAGAGCCTGCAGTGCTTGCCATAATAAAGACGGCAGGGGTTTACCTTTGGAGCAAAACCAAGAATTTTCAAGTGGTTTCTTACTGCGTGTTAGTGAATCTGGTACAAATAATTTTGGAGGACCAAAACCAGTACCAAACTATGGGAATCAAATACAAGATAGAGGAAATTTAGGGATTCCTTTTGAAGCCAAAATTAACATCACTTACAAAACTTTAACAGGCAAATTTAACGATGGTGAAACCTATGAACTTCGCAAACCAATTTATACAATTATTGAGGAACAATTTGGGTCTTTACAGCATGTTTTAACCTCTCCAAGAGTTGGACAACAAGTGATTGGTTTGGGGTTAATAGATGCTTTATCAAAAGAGGATATACTTGCTAATGTTGATGAGTTTGATGCGGATAATGATGGTATTTCTGGAAAAGCAAATTATGTTTGGAATCACACAACAAATCAAAATGAATTAGGCAGGTTTGGTTGGAAGTGTAACCAGCCTACTTTAAGACAACAAATTGCAGATGCCTTCAGCGGAGATATGGGATTAACTACTTCTATTTTTCCTGAAAAAAACTGTCCTACTCCCCAAAAAAAATGTTTTGAAGCGCCAAATGGCGGCGCACCTGAAGTACCAGATAAATCACTGAATAATCTAATGATTTACACCTCATCATTATCCGTGCCCATAAGAAGAAATTATGAGGATGAAAATGTATTAAAAGGAAAACAGATATTTAGAGATTTGAAATGTAATAGCTGTCATATAGAAGTTTTTAAAACATCCAATGATTATCATTTCAATACGCTTTTGGAAAATATCACTATTAGACCTTTTTCTGATTTTCTACTACATGATATGGGTACTGATTTAGCAGACAATAGACCCGATTTTTTAGCTACTGGAAATGAATGGCGTACTCAACCACTATGGGGTATTGGAATGATTAAAGAGGTAAATAGTCATACTTTTTTATTACATGATGGTAGAGCAAGAAATATAGAAGAAGCTATTTTATGGCACGGTGGTGAAGCGAAAGTATCCAAAAACATGTATCTCAAAAAAACCAAAAAAGAAAGACAAGATTTACTTGCTTTTATAAACTCGCTATAAAACCATGAAAATAATCAAAACTTTCGTAGTAATTGAACTTTGAATCGATTAGAATTTGAACTCAAGTGTTGCGTAGAAGTTTCTTGGTGGAGAGGGTATAATTCCTGGTCCAGGATAGCCGGTTGCACGACGTGTAAAATAAGAAGTATCTAATAAATTGTTTATCCCTGACTCAATTTTAACGTTTTTGTACTTATAAGAAAAAGCAACATCTAAAATATCATAGGAAGGAATAATTCCTATAACACCACTCAAATTACTTTTTACAGAATTAGAGGCATCTGTATATTGTTCAGACATATAAGTATATTGAATACTTGAAGTGAAGTCTTTATAAGATAATTTTAACCCTGATTTTAAATTTACTCTAGGTACAAATTCTACATTTTTACCAGTAATTCCATTTATAGAAGAAGCTTTATATTGGGAATCTATAAGAGAGGTGTTTACAAAAAAGGAGGCTCCATAATCATCATCAATATCAAATAATTTTATGAGATTAAAATCGACTAAAGACTCTAAACCGTATATTACGGCATCACCAACATTACCTCGTTCAGACTTTATATTACCATCTTGAAAAACTTTTTGTACAAAACCAATTCGATCATTGTAATACAGCATAAAAGCACTTAAATCATAGGAGACTATTTTATTAAAAACACCCCTAACTCCAATGTCTAGATTATATCCTTTCTCATCAGTAATATTAGGATTAATGACGAATGCAGGATTTACGATACTAATATCTGAAAAAGTCACAGAACGATAATTTTGTGAAATATTATTATATACTTCTAAATATTTAAAGGGTTTATAACTTGTGCCAATTCCCAAGAGAATAAAAGATCTTTTTCTAGTTTCATTACTAAAAATAGTTTCGTTTAATAATAAATTACCAGCGGCATCTAAGTTGATGTTTTTAAAGTATCCTTCACTCTGTGTTTTAATGTGTTCAATTCTAAATCCAGGGGTAATCGAAAGGTTCTCTTTTAAGTAAATAATTTGTTCCCCAAAAAAGGCAGTGTTTAAATTTGGGTAATCGTAGGCAGATTGTGACTGATAGTCTGGATGCTGTTCTGTTTTAAAATTAAAATCTGGTCCAGATCCAATGGAACCAGGTCCTTGACTATTGCTATTATTCGCCCTGTAAAATTTAGTTCCTAAAAGAATTTTAGATTTCTTTCCTAAAAATGTGTATTCGTGTAATATCCTTGATTCAAAACCAAAATTTCTGAATTTTCCTTTTATTAAATCTCTTTCTTCAAACGAGTCTATTTGATCCACCCGATTTGTTCGAAAACCAACTGCATCTCGACTTGCATTCAGACCAAAAAAATTAAAACTAAATTTAGTTTTTTCAGAAAAACTATGCGTAAATTTTGCATTGTACAACAACCAATTTACTTTAAACCAGTTTCTTGAGCGTACACTTTGATTGGGGTCAGCAGTAAACATTTTATCATTAAGACCTCCTGCCTGCTGCGCCAAATAATCTAAATAAGTGATTTCTATGACAAGGTTTGTTTTTAAAGAAAATGCATATTCAAAATGAGAAAAAAAGTTTTTTGATTCAAATTCAGAATTAGGTCTAAAGCCATCACCTCTTTTGTAATTTATGTATGTGTAGTAACTTAGCTTATCTTTAGTGCCACTAAAGCTTGTGAAATTTGTATAAAGGTTATTGCTTCCAAGAGTATTTCTTACGACTACTTCTATGGGTTGAATTGGATTGGGAGTCTTAGTTATAAAGTTTACTAAACCTCCAAACTGAGTCCCATATTGAAGTGATGCAGCACCCCTAATTACTTGTATTTCAGATAATGATTCTGTAGGTGGTGAATAATAGCTCTCGGGATATCCTAATACGTCAGCACTTATATCGTAATTGTTTTGACGTGTATTAAAATTTGAAGTTCTATTTGGGTCCAATCCTCTTCCTCCAATATTGAGTTGTAAACCTGCATCATCATTTTGAAAGATGTTTAACCCAGCAATTTGACTGTAAATTTGACGTGCATTGTTCGTTGCTAGATTGGCAGTTAGATTATCAACTAAGATTACCTCTGTTTTTTTACCTGCAAAAATAGAGGTTCCAACCACATCCTCTAGGCGTTTTATTGAAAAGAGTTTTTGTTTGGCTGCTAAAATTTGTACCTCAGACAATTGCTCTGTTGATTCTTCGAGTTGAATATCCTCCAACGACAACCCATCAGGTATGAGGGTTTTTCTGAAGGGTACATAGCCATAATTAAAATAAATTAGCGTTAATCTAGACTTAGATGCTGTGAATTGATATTGACCTTTAGAGTCAGTCGTCGCTAATAATTCTCCTAATTCATTATATATTTCTACTGAAGCGAGACCAATGGAAGTTTGTTTGTCATTCACTTTTCCAAAAACACTTACTTGGGAATATGAAAAAACTGGGAAGAAGATTAAAAATATAAGTAGTTTAAAATCCTTTAATTTCATCGTTTAGTGGGTTAATCCAATATTTGTGTCTGAATGTTTCTTCCTGTTCCATTAAGTCTACAGTGGGGTCAATAAACTGCTGACTTAATCGACCATTCAAAGATACATAACTTTCTACAAAAACGGCTATATTTTTATGACCTTGACTTTTAAAATGATTGCCTAAATAGTGCCCATATTCCAAAATCATATCAGGTTGAAAACTCATTTGCTTTTGTTGAACAGGGGTTAAAAAATCATTATTATCAACATAAAAATAGTTCTGAGTAACACTATCTAATATCTTAAAATTTGCAGAACCTGCTTTTTCCATCAACATGACTCTCCAAGAAAAACGATAGCCCTCCTCATTCCAAAATAATTCTCCAGGATATAATAGAGACCTCCAAGGTATTATTAACTGAAAAAAAAGGAAACAAGTGATGACAAGATGAGAGACTTTATGAGTTCTATAATTCTTAATTTGTTTAGAAGTATTGTTCGTTAAACTTGTTGTTCTAATTTTAAGAATTTTAATTCCATTTTTAAAAAATTCTAGTATTCGTATGTGAAGATTTGAATCAAAAAATATGATGGTAGAAAATATCATTATGTACGGAAACATACCGATAGGGAAAAGAATTCGAGTGGCTATATGGAAACCTATTACCAAAATAAACGCAAAAGAACGTGTTTTTTTGTATAATAATAAAAAAGGAATGCTAAGATCATAAAACATCCCTCCCCAGCTCATCAAAAAATGAAACCAGTCTTGTTGCATGATCGTTTGACCTATATAAGGCAAATCATATTTAGATTTTAACCAAAGTTTTAAGGGCATGGCGCTGCATAACCAATCAGAATTGATCTTTGTTAGACCTGCATAAAAATAGACGATACCTAGCATTAATTTTATACTATCAATAGTCCAACTAGGAACTTTCTCATAAGATTTATTTTTAGTTACAACATCGAGAGAGAATTGGACATTACAAGGTAAAAAAAGCATTATAAAACTAATCACCGATACAAAATAGTAATGATTTAAATAAGTTGTTTTATCCATTAACTCTATGTAAGTGAAACTTAAAAAGAATACTAGAATAGCCAATCGATACTTATAACCAAGGGCAACTAACAATGAAGAAATACCACAAACTATAAATAAAACATAGGTATATGACCCTAAAGGTTTTACCCATTCAAAACCATAATATGAAAAATGAAAATCAGGTTCAATATAAAGAGAATTAATCCACCCTTTTGACCAAAATCGTATAATGCTGATACACATTAAAAGACCAAAAAAGACTCTAAATACCGCTAAAGGAGCAGCATTCGTTTGGCGTTTAAAATAGGTAATGATACTTTCTTTCATATTTAAAAAAGGTTCTCATGTAATAAAAGAGAACCTTTGGTTTTGTTAATATAGAACTAAGTTTACCGATTAATCTCCGTCAGCGTCTATATAGTCTACCGAAATACTTAAAACAGACAGCATATCTGTTTTTAAAAGGATTACTCCCTCTTGAAGTTTATTAAAAACAGCAATCATAAGATCGTTATCGGCATTAATTTGGTTAACAAAATTATCATTTAAACCATTAATCAATTGATTTGCTTCATCAAACTTAGTTAAAATGGCATCGTTAAGAATTGTATCTTCAGTCATATACGCTATGTAATCTTTTAAAGATTTTCCAGAAGAAGCAGAATTATACGTTTGTCCATTAAAAAAATTTCTAACAGCATTTAATGACTCTAATGACAATAACTTTGATATTTTAGAATTATAGTACGCCTCTACATTGAATACTCTAGTATTATTAGCAGAAAAAACACCTGAAGGAATACCAAATTTATTAGTTCTTAACCCTTTTTCAAAATAATATATAAAATCATTTGTAAGAGTATTTAAACTGGAAGTAGCAGAATTTTCTGTAGAACTTACAAAAGCATCCCTTATTAACAACCAATCTTCATGAACTAACTCAGTAATACTTACCATGTGAGATACTACATCTTTTAAATAATTTAAATGAGCGATATTGTCATTGTTTTTATAAAAAAGAACGGTATTAGTTGCATTGTCTTGAATTCCAAATAATAAATAATCTAAGGTAGGAAACCCCTGAGCTACCCAATTATTGTTGTTAGACTCTAAATTATAGATACCAGTGCTAATATTGTTTTCGATTTTTGAAATACTAGCTGGATAGGTATTCATTTTTTGAATATAGTATACCTCTTCAGCTTTTGCTAAATTAAACATTTCAATATGTTGCCAAGTTTTGTATGCAGCAACCCAATCATATTTAACTTGTTCTAAACTGGCTTCATTGGGATCATTACTGAATGCAATTACACTTTGCTCCAATACTTCAATTTTTTCATTAAATGAAGCAAAAGCGGGTAGAATAATGTTGTCCGTTATGTTTTCTAGCATTAATTTACGATCAAAATTATCAATAACCTTGTCATCTAATTCTGTAGAGTCAGCACATGAAAAGGAGGTAAATAACGCAACTAATGAAAAAAAGTAAAAAAATGTTTTTTTAAACATATCTTAAAATTAAATTAAAAAGACAAGGAGGAAAAAATGAAAGACTTTGACCTCCTTGCAAAAATACTATAATTGGCTAAAATAGCATAGGTAAATACCTATATTTTCGCCTCTATTTGTTCTGCTATCTCGTTAAGTTCTGCAGGAGTTCTATCCCAAAAGCCATTTCCAGCTTCCAAAGTTGACAACATGGTATTTACTTCAGCATGAGAGAAGTAACTTATCCCATTTTGATCATATGTAAATTGTAAACTCAAAACAAAACCATAACCTTCTGAAAGACCATGGAAATAATCAGCATAATCTATCGATGATGCAGCTTTTGCTTCTGCAGCACCTCTGAGGTAATAAGCAGCTTTGTGAAGAATTACTCTGGACATTTTTATTTTAATAATCTCAGCTTGTGCATCCCTTAACTCTGAGTCATTAGCAACAATAGCTGCTCTCCCTTTTTTAAATGCATCATAAATTTCAGTCGCAAGACCTACTTCTTCGGAAAGATTTACTTTTTTTAGATATTTAGCATACAATACCCCTGATCCAGCAAGAGTTGCTGCCTCATTAATATCAGCTTCTTGACCATAAACATAACCAAAACCTTCATCAAAATGATGTTCCATCGGTGTGTATTCTCCTGCTCCTAATGCAGTCGCATCGTTATCAACATCATCACCAATTTTGGAAGCACTTAAGTAACCATGAGCCACTTGATCCATTACCAAGGCTCCTATAAGAGACTTCGCAAATACTTGATTTAACTCCATTCCTTTAGCATTTATACGAACGGTTCTTCCAGCATTACCAGTATGGGATCCTGCAACACCTACTGCTGCATCAATATTAAAGTTAGTTGAAACATCTTCTGCATATTCGGTTAAAAATCCTTCAATTTTTGGTTGAACAGATGCATCTCCATATGCAGCTGTTTTGTTTCCTAATTTTTTTCCAGATGAGTTAAGTTCAGCATCACTAAATCCAGTCCCTTCATTAAACATGGTTAAGAGACTTGATGAAGAAACATTTTCGGTATTTAATTTTTCCATTAAAGATGCTGTCATATTTAATCTTGCTGTTTGCCCCGTAAAACTAATTGTGGAAAGACCGCCTCTAGTAAAAGTGTAAGTATCTGGAACTTCAACTACAACTGGCTCTTCAATAACTACTTTTTCATCATTTGTACAAGAAATAAATAGTGTTGATAATACTGCTAGTGATAAAATTACTTTTTTCATTTTTATTAAGATTAATTATAAATAGTTTTTTTTTCTTTTGCAAATATATGACAGAATACAATATCCACAAAGCTTATTTAGAATAAATAAAAATAAAAAAACTATTTACTTGATAATCAATTATTTAAATTTGGTTTTTTTAAGGTAGTTAATTACTACTTTTCGAATATCATAGGCTAATTCATTAATTTTTGGTTGAAAAACGAAGGTAATATCTTTATTGTCAAATGTTAAAAAAGGAATATCTAGACCTTTTAATAGATAATCTGATATAGCGACCGTGTAGGTTTTGTTTAAAATCAATGCTTTATTTTTAATCATCCATTGATCACCTACTTTATATGCATTAAATCGATGTAAATAAGCACCTTGTCCTCGAACATTAACACCATAGTTAAGAACTTGTTCTAAAAGCCTTCCTTTAATACCTACTTTAAGCACTCCTCCCCCATAAGGTAAAACTCTAAAAATATCTACGGAAGTTATGGGTCCGCTTAGTTGATCATCAATTCTTATTGAACCTCCGTTTACCAGAGCACAATCTACTTGGTCCTCAAAAACAAAAGACATTGCTTTAGTAATTACTTGTCCGAGATTTGTTTGCATACTCCTAATGGGAGTATCTCGACCATCTAAAGGAGTTTTTGCGTCAAAAATGACTTCATTAGGCTGTTTAATAACATTTTTAATTTTAGAAACTAAAATTGTTTGCCATTTTTTTACAATTGATCCTACCTTTTTGTCTGTTTTGATAGATGAATTAATTTCTTTTAATTCTGATGAAACACTTGTTTTTCCTGTGTGTTTGTCATAGGTGATTTTATGAATATATACTGTTTTTGCATTGGCATCTGCCTTAGAAATTTGAACATTCCCAACTAAATTATTACTGTGTGCATGTTCGTGCCCTCCCATTATTAAGGGAACATTTGGCAATAATTTTGCAATTTTTTTATCATTTTCCAATGTAGCATGTGTCAATCCAAAAACAACATCAACAAGGTCTTTTATAGACTCATATGAACTGCTTATTTTTTCATACATGTCATCATACACGACAAAGTCTTTTGGATTTGAAGGAATACAGACACTGACAAAACCTACTTTTATTTTGGTACCATCTTCATCTGAAAATTCTTTGATAAAAGTCTCCCCTACCGGATATTTTTGCTCATTTATTTCTTTGTAAAAAGGAATGAGGCCCCCATCTGTTTTTAACTTTATATTTGCAGAAATCCAAGGGAAATTACTTTCGTTCAATCGATTTTGAAGGTCTTTTTGCGAAACATCAAATTCATGATTTCCAAAAGCTACAAGATCAAAATTCATAGCGTTCATCACTTCAACCATTTGTTTACCTCGAACTCTTTCTCCATCAACCTTTATGGACCCTAATAAGGAAGGGTTCAGAAAATCACCAGCTAAAAAAAGCATTGTATTCGGATTCTCTTCGAGCAATTCTTTATGAACGGTTTCCACTCTGGCCAACCCTCCATATTCCCCGCCTTGTATGGGTGCTATTTCATATACGTCGTTCAATTGTAAAAAAGTAAGGTCTATTTTACCATCATCTTTTGAACATGAAACGATGATAAAAAGAGAGAAGATGTAAAAAGTTAATTTGATATGTTTCATATTTCGATGGTTCTTTTAAATATAATTTTTAAGTTCTTTATTTAAGTATTAAAAGATCTCTAAAGCTTTATTATAAGCACTTTCAAAACTCATTGGTTTAATTCCTGTTGCTACTTTGTTTGCTGTAAAATAGCTCAATAATTTTTCTGTAGGCATATTACCCGTTAACTCATCTTTTGCCATTGGACAGCCTCCATACCCTTTTATTGCTCCGTCAAAACGAACACAACCTGCTTTAAATGCAGCGGCTACTTTTTCATACCATTTATCTGGAGTTGAATGCAAATGTGCTCCAAATTCTATTGCTGGATATGCTAAAATTAAATTTGAAAATAAATATTCAATTGTTGCTGGATTAGAACTCCCTATAGTATCTGATAATGAAAGCGTTTTAACACCCATTTTTGATAATTTCTCTATCCAATTACTAACTATGTCTACATTCCATGGATCTCCATATGGATTGCCAAACCCCATAGATAAATAAGCTACGACTTCTTTTTTTGATGTATCTGCAATGCTTAAAATTTTCTCTAAAGTTTCTATCGATTCTTTGATTGTTTTGTGAGTATTTCGCATTTGAAAATTTTCTGAGATCGAAAAAGGATACCCTAAATAATCAATTTCTTCAAACTGAGAGGCATCATTAGCTCCCCTTACATTCGCAATAATTGCCAATAACTTACTTGTAGTTTTGGATAGATCTAATTTAGACAAAACAGCTGCAGTATCTCTCATTTGTGGGATTGCCCTTGGAGAAACAAAGCTTCCAAAATCAATGGTATCAAAACCAACTTTTAAAAGCGAATTGATATACAATGCCTTTTTTTCTGTAGGGATAAAATGCGATTTTATTCCTTGCATTGCATCTCGTGGACATTCTATGATTTTTACTTTTTTCATCTGAACCAAAGATAAATATTCTATTTAAGAGGTAAACTATTTTTAGTTGATTATTATTTACTAAAAGTCTCTTTTAAAGTAAAATTATGAGTCTTCAAATACGGCATCATCTTTCAAAGATTGCGGATTAAAATCTAATTAATAATTACAAAAAAAGTTTGTATCTCGAAGAAATAATTTAATATTTCTCTTAATTTTAAGCATAAAATTGATAATTCAATAAAATTATTAATAACGATGACCTTTTATATATACAATCCTATTTTTTATTCGGATATTTGTGGATAACCGTTACTTTCCAATAGTAAATAATGATTGATCATGCTACTTTAGAAACCCTTCATAAGTCACTTACTGGTGAGGTTCTTTTTGATAAATTACATCAAACGCTCTATGCTACAGATGCTTCTGTATATCGGAAAATCCCGTTAGCTGTTGCTTTTCCAAAAGATACAAAGGATCTCAAAATTTTAATTGAATTTGCCACTAAAAATAAGATTACCTTAATACCCAGAACGGCAGGAACTTCTCTTGCAGGACAATGTGTAGGAGACGGTATTGTGGTAGATGTTTCTAAACATTTTACCAATATTATTTCTTTTGACGAAACATTAAAAACGATCACACTCGAACCCGGAATTGTCAGAGATTCTTTAAATGTTTTTCTAAAACCATACCAACTATTTTTTGGTCCCAACACCTCTACATCTAATCGCTGTATGATTGGAGGAATGGTCGGCAATAACTCTTCTGGTAGTACTTCTATAAAGTATGGAGTTACCCGTGATAAAGTAGTAGCAATAGACGCAATCTTAAGTGATGGAACTTCCGCTACTTTTAAAGAAATCACCTCCAAAGAATTCCTGCAAAAAACCAAAGAAAATTCTCTGGAAGGAAAAATATACCAATCTATTTATTCAGAATTAATTTCTGAATCAGCTCAAAAAGAAATATACGACCAATTCCCAAAAGAAGCGATTCACCGAAGAAATACAGGATATGCTGTAGATGAATTTTTAACTTCAGAGTTGTTTGGTGGAAATTCTCCAACGATTAATGTTGCAAAATTCCTTTCAGGAAGCGAAGGTACTTTAGCTTTTTCTACTAAAATAACGTTACAATTAGATGCTTTACCTCCTCAGGAAAGCATTATGGTTTGTTCTCATTTTACGAGTATTAATGAAAGTTTAATAGCAACTGTTACTGCAATGGAACACAATTTATACAATTGTGAATTAATGGATAAAACCATTTTGGATTGTACTAAAAGCAACAGGGAACAAGTAAAAAACAGGTTCTTTTTAAAAGGGGATCCCGAAGCAGTTTTAATGTTAGAAGTTGCTGCTAACACGATCGAAGAAGCAGAAATTTTAGCAAACAATTTAATAGAAAATCTAGAAAAGAATAACTTTGGATATCACCATCCAAAAGTATATGGAGAAGACATTTCCAAAGTTCATTATCTTCGAAAAGCAGGTCTGGGTTTATTAGGAAACATGATTGGAGACAAAAAAGCAGTTGCATGTATTGAAGACACTGCAGTCGCACTGGAAGACCTCCCTAAATACATCGAAGAATTCACCAAAATAATGGAAAAATACCAGCAAAATGCAGTCTATTATGCACATGCTGGAGCTGGAGAGTTACATTTACGACCAATTTTAAACCTAAAGAAAAAAGAAGATGTTGTTTTATTCAGAAAAATAACGACTGATACTGCAAAACTGGTAAAAAAATACAAAGGCTCGTTTAGTGGTGAGCATGGAGATGGAATTGTTCGTGCAGAATTTATTCCTTTAATGATTGGTGAAAAAAATTATCAGTTATTAAGACGAATTAAAAAAGCTTTTGATCCTAATAATGTTTTTAATAAAGGAAAAATTACGGATGCTTTTTCAATGGATCAAAATTTGCGTTATGACATTGACAGAATAGAACCTGAAATAGAAACGATTCAAGATTTCTCTGATAATGAGGGTATTCTAAAATTAGCAGAGAAATGTAATGGTTCTGGAGATTGTAGAAAGCCTGTTTCTGCTGGTGGCACAATGTGTCCTAGCTACAGAGCTACAAAAAATGAAAAAGATACTACGCGGGCAAGAGCAAATACACTGCGAGAGTTTCTGACAAATTCAACGGAACAAAATAAATTTAACCATTCTGAATTAAAAGAAGTTTTTGATCTTTGTTTAAGTTGTAAAGCATGTGCAAGCGAATGTCCAAGTAACGTGGATATTGCCACTTTAAAAGCAGAATTCTTATATCAATATCAAGAAACAAATGGTTATTCTTTTAGAAATAAATTATTTGCAAACAATGCTAAATACAACAAATTAGGAAGTTATTTACCTACAATTACTAACTTTTTGACGAATTCAATCCTTGCCAAAAAAGTACTAGGTGTTGCTGTTGAACGCTCAGTTCCAAAATTAGCAAATCAAACCTTAGAAAGTTGGTTTAAAAAACATGATCCTAAAAAATCAAAAAAAATAGTCTATTTATTTAATGATGAATTTACTAATTTTTACGATGCAGAAATTGGAATAGATGCTGTTATCTTGTTAGAAAAATTAGGATACGAAGTAAAGACGGTTGGTCATGACGAAAGTGGTAGAAGTCATATCTCTAAGGGGTTTTTAAAAGAAGCAAAAGAAATTTGCAATAATAATATTGCTATTTTTAAAGATATCATCACAGCGGAAACTCCTTTAATAGGAATAGAACCTTCTGCAATTTTAGGTTTTAGAGATGAATATATTCGCTTAGCAGATGACAAAGGTTCCGCAGAAAAAATTGCAAAAAATAGCTTTACTTTCGAAGAGTTTTTATCACAAGAATTAGAGAAAGGAAATATAGATCGTTCTCTTTTTACTTCTGAGACCAAGACATTGAAGATTCACGGACATTGCCATCAAAAAGCATTATCTGGAACCCATGCGAGCTTTCAAGTTTTAAACATCCCTTCGAATTATAGCGTAAGCATATTAAATACTGGATGTTGTGGAATGGCAGGTTCTTTTGGATATGAAAAGGAGCATTATAAAGTTTCAATGCAAGTTGGAGAAGATACTTTATTTCCGAAAATAAGAAATTGTAGTACTGATACTGAAATTGCAGCAGCAGGAACAAGTTGTAGACATCAAATATTTGATGGTACTAAAAGACTAGCAAAGCATCCAATTACTTTACTAAGAGAAGCATTACTATAAATTATCATGGCCAAAAACAGCAACTATGTAGCAGCTGAAAACCGCTATGAAAAAATGCACTACAGAAGAACGGGGAATAGCGGCTTATTATTACCTGAGCTATCTTTGGGTTTGTGGCATAATTTTGGAGATAATGACAATTTCAAAAATGGAAGGAATATACTGAAGTGTGCTTTCGACAATGGAATTACCCATTTTGATTTGGCGAATAATTATGGTCCCTCTCCGGGAGCTGCTGAAGAGAATTTTGGAAAAATTTTAAAAAAAGATTTTAAAAACTATCGTGATGAATTGATCATTTCATCGAAAGCAGGTTATGGAATGTGGCCTGGAC
>Ga0209094_1000465_pt1 | contig 29930 bp, 53 predicted proteins | sample COGITO_mtgs_1004_2_FD_184790 | JGI IMG/M metagenome (GOLD analysis project Ga0209094, IMG submission 184790) | Pelagic marine microbial communities from North Sea - COGITO_mtgs_100430 (SPAdes) (version 2) | ecosystem: Environmental > Aquatic > Marine > Epipelagic ... | reverse complement strand
TCTGTTGGAAGAAAAAGATGCAGCAATAATTAATCTAAATGAAGAATCTGAAATTGGTATTTGGGATAGCTATTTCGATATAAAAGAAAAAATAATTAAAAAAAATAGTTAATTAATTTGTTTATAACGATTATTTAGTTGTATATTTGTACCAACAATAACAAACAAAACAAAACATTATGACAGCAATTATTTGGAAAGACGGAACTATTACTTACAAAAACGAAAAAGGAGAAATAGTAACTAAGAAAATAAAATAAAACAAAGGGGGTGTAAAAACCCTCATTAAAACAAACACTATGAAAACAACAAAAACAGGACTACACATTGAAACTAAAGGAAACTATATTGAAGTATATACGCCTAAAGAATTACAAGAGTTGAATGAGGTAATAGCACAAAACAAAAAAGCAAAGTTTGATTTTGCCGTTGCTTTTTTTATAACTATTGTATTTATTGCAGGTTACATTTTAGGTTCAAGATAATGACGTTACTACAAAAACAATCTTACAACCTTTGGTTTAATTGGATAGCTGACAAAGTTATGGGGTGGGCAAAGTCTAAGCCTGCGAATAAAGACTTAAAGAATTTTATACAAGGTATGAACGAGATAGGGCAGTACGTTAATCAATTAAATATTGAAAATGCAGTACTCACAAAACGTTTAGGAATGATTCGAGAAAATAAAAACGAAACAATCCAAACACTACAAAAAGAAATAGAAAAATTAAAAGAACAAATTAATACACAAGAATTATGAATTGGTTAGATAGTTATATAGATGAACCAGACGAACAAACATTTTGCGCCTGTTGTTCAACAGAAACACAAGGCAACTATTATTGTTCAACTGAATGTTTTAACGCAGATATAGAATGATTTTATTAATAGACGCAGATAGTTTAATATTTGCAGCGTGTTACAAAAAAAGGGAATACGCCACAGACGAAAGGTATTACACGAATATAAATGATTGCAAGGCAAAGTTCGACCAACAGTTTATGAGTATCGTAAATAAGTTAGAAGATATGTATTCAGTCGACAAAGTAATAACGTTTAATGGAAGTAAAGGAAACTTCAGAAAGCTCATTACAAATACATATAAAGCAAATAGGAAAGCAACGGACTTACCTCCATTATTAAACGAAATGCACGATTATGTAAAAGACCAATACGAAAGCGTATGGGGTCACGGAATTGAAACTGATGATATGGTAGCTAGATATTGGTTTGAGTTATCAAATGAAATCGGAAGGGACAACGTAATGATAGTAAGCATTGATAAAGATTACAAGCAGTTCCCTTGTTTGATGTATAATTACCACTATAAACATAAAGTTGTTTTAGATATTTCAGAACAAGAAGCGTTGTTTAATTTTTATGAGCAAATGATAATAGGGGATGGAGCTGATAATGTACAATACTTTAAAGGCAAAGGAAGAGTATTTGCAGGAAAATGGTTTGCAGGGTGCGATTCTAAATATAAGTACACAAAAAGAATGTACGAATTATTCAGGGAAGAATACAGGGGGAAAGCCAAACAGAAATATATAGAATGTTGGAATTTATTAAAATTAAGGACAGATTAAAAAAAACGTTAATTAATTAGTTTATAAATAAAAAAGGTTTTATATTGCAGTATCTTAAAAAACAAAACAATGAAATACAAAACAAATTTAAAAGTAACAGGGAACAAGGTGTTTAGTTATGGCGTACACGTTGCAACCATTGAAGAGAATGATTTAATTCAGTTGGGACCGAGTCGGTGGTCAGGAAATACACAGGAACACATTAATCACGTAGCTGAAGAACTTGATTTAATCTTAATAAATTAATTATGAAACTATTTGAAGACGAATGGGGGGTTGATGAATCACCAATAGAAGATGTAGAAATTACTACTACTATGCTATATTTTAGTAAGCCAGAATTGAAAGAATTTAAAGCCTTATGCAAGAAAGGTATAATGATAGAGTTCCAAGAAGATTACCAACAAAAAGGAAACCTCAGTGATTTACTTTTAAAAGTATTAAAACAAAGATATGAAAATAGATAAAATAATAGTAAAAAGAGTTTTAGATAGCGATAAAGCTGCAAAGCTAAAAACTAAGTTTCTTAATTCAAGCCACTACAATACATTAATCACAAATTCTTGTGACGCTTATGACAACTATGGAAATTTATTGTTTAGGTTCAGGAAAAACGCAATACCTATGGACGTACTCAAAAACGGTGTTGACGCCTTTAAAGGGTCTATAGAGGTGACTGAGGGTCGTGGTTCTGCAAGTGGCAGCAGCCATAAAAGGATTAGAAAAGATGGTAGTGTTAGCAATATAACGGTCGGCAATAAAGTAGAGTCTGGGAACGTTGGGTTTATGGATAGCGGTGCGATGATTAAATATTGTAGAACAACCGCATTCGCCAAGAATCATTTTGATAAATTCAAACAAGGCATACCGTTTGTAGAGTTTATTGACAAGAAATATAAAGAACTATGTCCAGAACACTATGCAAAACAAAAAGCGATTGCAGATGGAACGAATAGGAATTATGTTATAGGGGACACAAGTTTCACAACAGTTACAGTGAATAAAAACTTTAGAACCGCCTGTCATCAAGACGCAGGTGATTTCCGTGAGGGGTTTGGTAATTTAATAGTTTACAGGGAAGGGGGTTATGACGGTGGCTTTTTTGTAATGCCTGAGTTCGGTGTAGCGATAGACTTAGAAAATACTGACGTATTATTTGCTGACGTTCACAAGTGGCACGCAAATACAGAGTTTAATAATTGTACTGATGATTGGTTACGGATTAGTTTTGTAATGTATTACAGGGAGAATATGATAAAATGTGATAGTCCAAGTAAAGAGCTACATAAAACAAAAATGGAAAAGACTGGGTTTTTAACACTATAAACAAAAACAATGAAAACAACAACAAAACAAGGCAAAGGATTAAAATTTGAATCATTCATTATGGATTGGTTCGCAGAAAACCATAAGATCAATTTAAGCCATTACACAACCTATGATGAACAAATACACAAAGGCGAGAATAGGCAGGGTATTGAAATAAAGAACGACCAGATGTTTAAAAAGACTGGTAACCTATTTATAAGCGTAGAGCGTGATTATGGGTACAAGAAGCACCCAAGCGGAATCTATAAAGACCAGAGTTGGCTTTATGTTATAGGCGATGTAGATTGCTTTTATATTTTTGCGGTTAAACATTTAAAACAAATATACGAAACAAACGGTATGCCTTTATTTAAAGGTTTTAAAACGCCAAAGGGCGGTCAAGAGATGGGGTACTTATTAAACAAAAAAAATGCTGATAGGTTTTGCATTCAGAAAATAACAAATCAAACAAAACTATTTTAAAATGGAATATATTATAACTTGCATAAGCCACAGGAGGCCTGAAAATATAAAACAAATATTTAAAACAACTGGAACTGAAGATATTGTGTTTGTAGTTAATGATGAAATTGATAAAAACCTATATATTAAAAACGGCGCAAAAAATGTTATTTTAGGGGGGAGCTTAGTAGGTAACAGAAACGCTGCTCTTGATTATTGTTTTAATAGAAATAAAATATGTGTACAAATAGATGACGACTTAATTAATGTAAGTGTAAACGATTTTACAGGTAAAAGAACAAAAAAATATGTAACTGTAAAACAAGCTATTGACAGCCTTTTAAAACAATTTTTAGAAACAGAATACCTTTTTTCTGGTGCAGCCCCAACAGAAAACCCTTTTTTTGCAACAAAACCAAGCCAAGAAAATATATTAATAACTGCTCCTTTTACAATTACAAAACCCAATGAAATAAGGTTTGATAAAACATTAAAGTTAAAAGAAGATTATGATTACACTTTGCAGCATATTAAAAAAGCTGGCTGCATACGGTATCACAAATATTTGTTTAACTTTAAAAGGTACGGAAATAAAGGCGGCGCAGTAAGTTACAGAACAGAGCAATTAGAACAAACGACAATAAATTATCTTATTGAAAAATGGGGTGAATGTATAAAGTTAAACACTAAAAGACCAAACGAAATACTATTAAACAAAAACAGTTTTAAAATATTAAATTCAAATCAAATAAATTTATTCTAATAGGTTATGGGGATAGTAGATAAAGGTATTACAGAGTTCATCAATAAATAAATAAAAAAAAATATTAAAAATGAAATTAGATTTTAAAGGTACGTTAGAGTTAAACAATCAGGAATTTTTCTTAAATATGAAAACACGACCGCCAATTCAACGGGAGTTTAAAGAAAGGTTATTAAGGAACATTAGTAAACTTTTACCACAAACACAGGACACAATGGAAAGGGTGAGGATTAACACAGTTATAATTCAATTAAATGAAATAAAAGCAGTTAATTAAATTGTTTATAACAAAAAAAGAATTATATTGCAGCATAATTAAAAACAAAGAAAATGAGAGCAACTTATTTACATTACGAAAACGGCAAAGGTTATGACGTAATAGATTTTATTAAAGATTACAATCTTAACTTTAATAGAGGTAACATAATCAAATACATAACCAGAGCACCAAACAAAGGGACGGAGCTGCAAGACTTAGAAAAAGCAGCCGATTACTTAAAGCGTGAAATAGAATATATGAGGGAACAACAACAAATCTGGATTGAAAAAAACAAATAGAATATTATAAAGAAATGGAACAAAAAGAACTAGAACACCAAGAACAAGTCAGAGGGATGCAAGATGTGCGAGCTACAGACCCAATCACGCCAAGACATTTAAACTATTTAAAATGCGTATTGATTAGCCAATTACTATTGGAAGCAAACGATGAACTAAAAGGCAGCGTAGGATTCAAACAAAATGTAAAGTTACAAGTAAACAAAACGTCTAAACTATTGGAAGTAATATATCAAGAAGGGTTTAACACTGTTTACGGGAACAATCCTGAAATGTGTACCAATGTATTAAATAAAATAGATAGCTTAATACACAAGATTAAAACGGCTTCTATTGATGAATTGGTAATGATTGACGCTTTAGTAGATAGCTACTTTAAAAACAAAGATGAACACAATAAAAACCAAACCGCAGAGTTTACAAAATTAGATTAATTATGGATATAAAAATAAAAGACACAGTTAAAAAAGATTATTATAATTTATGGATTGATGGGCTTGAGGTAGGCACTTACGAACGCTCAGAGCTTAGGCACTTAATAGAAACCATAGATAACAAAATATGATTTTAAAAGAAGATTCCTTAGAAGCAATTAGGTTGTTGCGAGATTTAGCTGAACTCCAAAACGGTTCGCCACTTCCTACATACGAAAAAGAATACAATAAAACAATGACAGAAACGTGGGACTTACTAAGTAAATATGACCCAATTATAACCAATATTTGGGACAAAAAACCAAAAAAATATTAAAACAAAATAAAATAAAATGAGATTAAATATATTAAAAAAGGCAGTAAGCGAAAAATTTAAAATAGACTTAGACAACGGCTCAAGAAAAAGAAAATACGTATTCGCAAAGAAAGTATATTGCAAACTCGCTAGAGATACAGGGGCAACGTTTAAAGCCATAGGCGATGAAATAAATACAAAACACTGCAACGTATTATTCCACGTTAATACAATAGACACAATAGGGTATGAGGATAAAGACAAACACGATGAACTAATAGATGAATTGGGCTTAGGTTTATCACAACCATTTTTTGACATAGAGAAAGCCAAAATTAAAAAAGAAATAATCCGTACAACAGACAGCGAAACACTAAACCGTATTAAGAGCGTTACAGACATTATTAGCGAATGGGACATACAAACACTACAAGAGTTTAAACAAACACGCCTAGACCCGTTTAATGTATCATTAAAGCATAGGGTGAAGCCTAAAGTAATAAAGGAAGTAAAAGGAGCGTTATTAACTACTAGAGTCAAGAACCCTGTACTATGCTCCACGCACAAATAAGGTAAGCATTAACAGTCAAGAATGTTCTAAGCAAAATAAAACACATTTGTTTATATATTATTAAGGGATAACTATCTAGCTATCCTTTTCTAATATTATAATTATGGCGTACGAAACACAAGATTTAATTGACCAAAGCCTAGCAGCTATAAAAACGCACAACCTTATATTTATAAATGATATATTTGCATATACCCCTTTTGTAAGAAAAACATTTTACGACCACAAATTACACGAAAGTAACACTATAAAAGACGAACTATCAAATAACCGAATTAATATGAAAATATCAATGAGGGATAAATGGTATAAAAGTGAGAACGCAACGTTGCAGGTTTGCCTTATGAAACTGATAGCAGACGAAGACGAAGCCCACAGACTAAACGGTACTAAGCGTGAGATTAAAGACACAACAGTCGATAAGGAGATTAATATAAACATTCGCAGATAATTGGATATAGATGTAAACGTAGTATTTGAACACCTACTAGACAGCAAGACTAAGATAGTTGTTGAGCAAGGTGGTACGAGGTCTGGTAAGACTTTCAATATATTGATGTACATTATATTCCACTACTGTCAAAAGAACAAAGGTAAAACGATAACCATTTGTCGTAAAACATTTCCTGCTGTGCGGTCGTCTGTAATGCGTGATTTCTTTGATATACTAAAGACCCATAACAAATATGACGAAGCCCACCACAATAAGTCAAACAGCGAATATACACTAGATGGGAACATAGTTGAGTTTATAAGTGTTGACCAACCACAAAAGATTAGAGGGCGTAAAAGGGATTTTCTTTTTATCAATGAAGGTAACGAACTAGACTTTGAAGATTGGCAGCAGCTCGTATTTAGAACCACCGAGAAGATAGTAATTGATTACAATCCGTCAGACGAATACCATTGGATATATGACAAGGTATTAAACAGGGACGATGTAGAATTTTACAAAACCACATACCTAGACAATACATTCCTTGACCCTAGCATTATCAAAGAGATTGAAAGGCTAAAAGAAACAGACGAACAGTATTGGCAGATATATGGATTAGGTGAAAAAGGAATAAGTAAGGCAACGATATTTAATTATTTTGAAGTACCACACATTCCAATTGATGCTGAACTTGTTTCGTTTGGTGCAGATGCAGGATATACAAATGACCCAAGCACGTTAGTAAGCGTTTATAAAAAAGAACACAACTTATATATCAAAGAACACTTGTACAGGACTATGATGACCACAAGTGATTTAAGTAACCATTTTAAGCAAGAGGGAGTAGGGCGCAACCCGATTTATTTTGATGCAGCAGAGCCCCGTTTAATAGATGAACTCAGAAGGATGGGTCACAATATACAACCAAGTTTAAAGGGGAGGGATTCGGTTAATGCAGGGATTGACTTACTAAAACGTTTTAAAATACACTTAGTAAGCTCTGACGATAATTTAATAATGGAGTTTAGGAATTACAAATGGGTGACAGATAAAACGGGGAAACTAACAAACACGCCCGTTGATAAAAACAATCACTTGATTGATGCGGTGCGATATGCTACTTACTCAATAATGAGCAGACCAAACTTCGGCAAATATGCGGTGTCATAAAGTAAAGGCAAATATATAACTTATTTGTATCAAAGTAAGGTTAGAACTAGCTAAACGACTATAAAAAAACTGTACAATTATGCAATCCAACTGCAAAACTGCACTACATATGAGACCGATATATAACCGACATTTATCCGACATTGAAAAAAAAGTTAATTAAAATGTTTGTTAATTCAAAAAAAGTTGTATCTTTATAGGGGACAAAAACGACACTAATTAATAATAATAACACAACCTTAATTAATAACAATGGAACCAGAAGAAATAAAAAGAAAATTATATAGCTCAGTCCTTTTCTTAGCATCACACCCAGAACAATGTCACGGGTCTGAAATGATGGATAGGCTTAACGATTTAATAGATATTTATAACCACTTAAATAAATAGATATGGCAGATATTACAATGTGTGAAGGTAAGGGGTGCGGAAGCAAGAACACCTGTTACAGGCACAAAGCTGAACCAAATATTTTTAGACAATCGTATTTTATGGAGTCACCAATTAAGGATTCTGTTTGTGAATACTATTGGAAATTTGAAGGGTAGCCTTTAGTTTACAGTAAAAGAAACATTATATTTGACTTTTACAGTCGTTATAACTAAGAACAAACTAATAAATGCCTGTAATTAATTTTATAGGCTTTTTTTTGTTTTAATACTTTATAAAATATTAACGGTTTGTTTATATATTAGTATGGAAGTAAAAATACAGATACCTACAAGCCTAAACGAAATCACGTTAGGACAGTACCAAGAATTTTCAAAGTTAGATTCTAAAAAGGAATCCGATGTACTTTTAAAGATGGTTGAGATATTCTGCAAAGTGCCTGTTGAGGTTGTTCGCTCAATGAAAGCAAACGATATAAAAGATATTTGCGAGGTCATCAATAAAATGTTTGACGTAGAACACCAATTGATAAACAGGTTTCAATTAGGCGGTCAATACTTTGGTTTTATACCAGACTTAGAGAATATGAGCTTTGGCGAATATATAGACTTAGATACCTTTATAGGTGATACTGACAACTTGCATAGAGCTATGAATGTTTTATTTAGGCAGATTGATTTAAAAAAAGGCTCACGATATACCCTTAAAGATTACGACCCCGACACAAGCGTAGAAGCTAAGAATTACCCTTTAGATGCAGTTTTTGGTGCAATGGTTTTTTTTTACGCTTTAGGCAAGGACTTGTCAATAGCTATCCTGAACTCTTCGAGCAAACAGAACGAGGAGAATTTAGTGCAATATCTGGCTTCACTTCCAAATGGGGGTGGTACAATTCAGTCTATGCAATCGCTAACGGAGATATTACAAGATTTGAAGATATCACTAAGTTAAACGTTCACGAGTGTTTAACATACTTAACATATACAAAAGAAAAAAACGAAATTGAAGCACGCAATATAAAAAATAAATTTTAACAATGGCACAAACAGGAGTAAGGGGTTTTTATATATTAACACAGGCAATCAAAGATGCGTTATTACAAGACCCAAACGTGAACACGGTAACAGAAGGCGATTTATTTGATGTTGATTTAGCTAAACAAACTATATTTCCTTTATCTCATTTAATAGTTAATAGCGCAACAGCACAGGAGAGCGTATTGAGGTTTAATATTTCGGTGCTATCAATGGACATAGTAGATGAAAACAAAGAACCAACAACGGATATATTCAGGGGGAACAATAATGAGCAAGATGTTTTAAATACTCAATTAGCTGTTTTGAATTTATTAGTACAACGTTTAAGACGTGCTGATTTATACAACGCTTTTTATCAATTAGATGGTGACGCAAATTTAGAGCCGTTTGTAGATAGGTTTGAAAACAAGGTAGCAGGGTGGACGGCAACGTTTGACGTATTTGTTTTAAATGATATTGAAATATGTTAGCAGATAAATCCCTACAAAATGAACTAAATAAGTTCGCTAAGTATGTTATACAACAATCCCGAAGCAATCTATCTAAAAGCGATAAGAACGTTTCTAAGGAACTTTATAACAGTTTAGGGTATAATGTAGAGGTAACAGACAAAGGGGCTGAATTAGGATTTAGTATGGAGCAATACGGTGAGTTCCAAGATAAAGGGGTTCGTGGTAAATCTTCAAGTGCTAAAGCACCAAATAGTCCGTTTAGGTTTGGGAGTGGCACAGGAAAAAAGGGCGGTTTAACAAATAGTATCGATAAATGGGTAAGGCGTAGAGGTATTCAATTTAAGGACAGGAAGTCTGGGAGGTTTTTAAGTTACCAAAGTACAGCGTTTTTAATATCCCGAAGCATATACCAGAAAGGAATTAAACCGAGTTTGTTTTTTACCAAGCCATTTGTAGCAGCGTTTAAAAGGTTACCAGATGAATTAATAGAAGCGTACTCAATAGGATTAGAAAAAGATTTAATAAAATTAACAGAACGATAAAATGGCAAAAATTAATGTAAGAAGCCCGTACTATGTATATTTCACAGCGAGCAAATTAGAGTCTGCTGAACTATCAATATGGATATATAGTGGCACTCAAACGGGGTCAAGACCCGTCACACCTACATACGTTTTAAATGCTTTGGCGGTTAATAGTACGGTTAATTTTGAGATAGCGGAATTAGTAAAGGATTATATGACTTACGAAGCTAATGAGTATGAAACACCAATAGTCTGGGTTGATTACCAAATAAGAAAGGTTGTGAGTGGTGTTAGTGGCTTCGAACCTTTAAGTCAAAATAAAGGCTTTTACGGGTTTGGTTATTTTGAAGACGGTGTTAATCCTCAAAACGATTTAGGGCTGTTACAATCAAACAATACAATTTTAAAGCTAGATGACGCACCTGTTTACTTACCTGTTGACGCTAACAAAGTTCAAGAAGTTTTATTTTATTCAAACGGTCAGGAAGTTTACAAGCGTAATATATCAAGCTCAAACAACTCAGGTTTGCAGATAGAATACGTTACAAATACAGTGAGTCCTTCTGACGAGTTTGAAGATAGGGTTGTAGATGACGGTGGGGTTTTTGAAGGTAACTTATGTTTGAATGAATTTTTAAGCGATGTAACTTTGTTTCCTGTTGATACTATTTATATAAATGGCACTGATGGGGTTGATTTAATTAAGGTTAAAAGTATTGAAGAATGTAAATACGAACCTTTAAAAATTAGCTTTATAAATAAATTCGGAGCTTTACAAGATGTTTGGTTTTTTAAACGTAGCAATAAAGATTTAAGTACTTCAAAAGAATCATTTAAAAGAAATACCTTAGTAGCTAATAATTACCAACTAGATAAGCACCAACAAAAAAACTTATTTAAAAAAGGTAACGAAAAAATGACTTTAAATACTGGATATTATCCAGAAGATTACAATGAAGTTTTTAGGCAAATGCAACTAAGTGAAGATGCGTGGATAGAAATAAATAACGAGGTGCTACCTATTAACATAAGCGATTCAAGTTTTAGCTACAAGACTAGCCTAAACGATAAACTAATTAACTACACTGTAAAAATTGATTTTGCTTTTGACACTATAAATAACATAAGATAAATGCAGATAATAGACTTATATATTAGGGGTGGGAATAAATTTAATAGCTTTGGGTGGTTTCCAACTCAAACAAGGCTCGTAGATACTTCTACTGATTTTACGAGTGGAGAATTTAAGGTTGGTCAAATAATAAAAAACCTTTCAAACAATGTACAGGGTAGGATAACGGTAATAGCTCCAAGAGGAAACGTAAACGCTTTAGATATTGACGGGGGTGTTTTTTCTGGTAACAATACGCCGTATCAAATATATGACGACTTTACTAAATTAGAATTATTTAAAGATGAAAGCGTTTCAATTACAGACAGCATTCAAAACGTTAAAGACCCCTCTAAAATATTTGCACCTTTCAGTCAACAATTTAGTGTTCCTGCATCAAAAAGCAATAATAAGTTTTTTAAACATTATTACGATTCTGATATTAACAACAGTTTTGACGCTAGGTATCAAGGTGACGGACTTATCCAATTAAATGGGATTGACTATAAATCTGGGAGAATACGGCTTACTTCAGTTGATTTAAAAAATAACGTTGCTTATTCTTATAAATTGGTCTTTACGGGTGAAGCGGTTGAATTTAAGGAGCTTTTGGGTGAAAATGAGTTAAGCTCATTAATATACCCATCTGCTTTAAATTTTAATTACACAAACGACTTTGTTAAAAGCAAGTTTATATCTTCAGCAGAAGGTGAGGACTTGATATTTCCGCTTATAACTCATAGTAAAAATATGAGATACAAAGATAATGAATATAAAGACCACATTACGGACACCTATTTAAGTTTTGCCGATTTAAAACCTGCATTAAAAAGTAAAGTTATTTTAGAAGCGATTGAAGAAACATATCCGCAAATTAAATTTAGTGAAGAATTTTTTAATAGTGCAAATTTTAGAAAGCTATATATGTGGCTTCATAGGGAAGAAGGTTTTTTATCAAACGCAAGCGAGGGCGGTGATGTTCGTTCAATAGTAAATTCTTGGAGCGTTCCATTAAATACAGAAGGGTTCTATGAATATTCAAGTGGGACAGAATTAAGGGTAGCGACTCCCCGAACTATTGGTGGCGGTAGTGGTTTTGCTAGAAGTTTAATATACGAGTTTAATTTAACGGTTAGCACCACAGACCAAAATAGAAATTATGATGTACAATTTTTAAGGGCGTCAAATAACCTCCCATTATTTGAATCGGAAGGAACGGGAACACAGACGTTTACTTATAGATTTACTCCTGATACTTATGGAAACATTCCTATTAATACTTTAATCATTATAAGTGCGGAGAATACAGTAGGTATTTCACAGTCTTTGGAAGTTAGGGAAGTAACGGTTTTTAATGAACAAGATTTGTCTGTTGGAGATATTGGTAATTATGTAAAGGCTTCCCCATTATCTGAAAACTTTATAACAATTAACAGGCAAATGCCTAAAATGAAGATATTTGATTTCTTAAAAAACCTTTTTTTAATGTACAATTTAACAGCGTACAAAGAAGACGGGGTTATTAATGTTTTGCCGTTAGATGATTTTTATAACTCTGGTTTGACATACGACATAACTAAATATGTGGACACTAAAAAATCAACAGTTTCTAAACTATTACAGTTTAAAAATATGGAGTTTAATTTTAAAAGCAAAAAGTCATATCTCGTACAATATGCAGAAGAATTACAAGGTAATATCTTTGCTCAAGAAAGTTATGGGAACGATGAATGGGATGGCAGCAACTATAAAGTTGAGGTTGGTTTTGAGAAAATGATGTACGAAAGACTAAGCGATGAAACAAGTGGTGCTCTTACTGAAATTGTTCAAGGTGCTATGTTAGATAAAAAATTCGAGCCAACAATCGGGTTGCCTTTATTATTCTATTCAGACGGAACGACCACAACTTCAAACCCTATTTATTGGGATAATTCAAACGATACTTTTACAAATATAACTGAATATTTAAGACCTTCAAATTCCATATCTAATATAGTAACGGGGTTTTTAACAGAAACTTTAAACTTTGGTGTTGAAATAGACGAGTACACTTTAGGGACGGGTTCAGCTTCTCAGGGGAATCAATCAAACGATTTATTTACTAAGTATTACAGAAATTATGTGGCTAATTTGTTCGCTAGAAATTCACGTAAAACTAAGGTTTCCGCTTATTTACCTTTAAATATAATTTTAAAATATAACTTAAACGACATTTTTGTCATTGGCACAACAGAGTATAGAATAAACTCCATTACAACAAATCTTTTAACTAATAAAAGCGATTTAGAATTATACAATTTAAGTCCAAATGTTAGGCAGCAGATAAATGGTCAGGTTGGAAGCGGTGGAAGGGTTCAAAGTTTAGAGGTTACTAGTCAAGGTGGGACTAGTATTGGAATCCAATGGGATGCTATTACAGACCCGAATTTTGATAGATACGAGGTATATTTAAACGATGAATTTTTAAGCTCAGAAACTGGAACAAGTAAAACAATTACATCTTTAGAAAATAAAACAACTTATAAGATTTCTTTAAGGGCTGTTTATGATGGTGTTATTGATGCAACGGCTGTTGAATACGGTTCTTTTGATACTGATATATTTGTAAATTCAAACTAAATAAAATGATTAAATTAATAATTGAAAGTTTAAAGTACGCAAACGGGGAAACCGAAAATTTGCGAATAGCACAAGGCAAATATAAACTACCGACCACTTTAAAAGAGGGTTACAAAACACTTAAACAAGAGATAAAATGGCAATAGAGAAAACTATTAATTTAAACGTAGATAGTAAAAAAGCTACAAAGGGTTTAAATGATTTAGAGAAAAGTATTGACGGAGTAAATAAAGAGGTTAAAGAAACTAGCAAATCCACTCAGGCAATGAGTGGCACGCTTGACAAAGCGACTGGCGGGGCGGTTTCTAAATTTGGGGCGTTTAAGGGAGCTATCGGTAGCGTGACAACAGGGTTTAAATCTTTAAGGGTTGCTATTATAGGGACAGGAATCGGAGCTTTATTAATAGCTGTCACCTCTTTAGGTCAAGCATTTACCAGAAGCGAAGAAGGACAAAATAAGTTTGCTAAAATATTAGGGGTTATTGGTAGTGTTACAGGAAACCTTTTAGATTTATTAGCTGATTTAGGTGAGAATATTATAAGTGTTTTTGAAAACCCTAAACAAGCGATAACAGACTTCGCTAATTTAATTAAAGATAATATTGTAACAAGGTTTCAGGGGTTATTAAACTTAATACCAAATTTAGGTAAAGCTGTTGAGCAACTATTTAAAGGCAATTTTAAAGAAGCAGGTAAAATCGCAACTGATAGTATTGGTAAAGTTGTTTTAGGGGTTGACAGCGTTACAGATAGTGTTGATAACGCCATTGATTCGGTTAAAAAATTCGGCAAAGAAATTAAGTCAGATGGAGAGGCAGCAGCGAAGATAGCAGACCAAAGGGCAAACGCAGAAAAGAAAGCAAGAGATTTAATAGTTGAACGATCTGAAGCAGAAAGAAAAATTGCTGAATTAAGGGAAAAGGCGGTTAATAAAGATAAGTTTACCGCACAGGAAAGAATTAAATTTTTAGAAGAAGCAGGGCGTGTAAGTGATGAACTAGCAGCAAAAGAGGTTGAAGTAGCTAAGCTAAGATTAGAAGCTAAACAAACTGAAAACGCATTAACTAAAAGTAATAAGGACGATTTAAACGAAGCTGCACAATTAGAAGCAAGTGTTATACAATTAGAAACCCAAAGACTTAATTTACAAAAACGTTTAAGCACTGAATTATTAACATCTAGGCGTGAAGTCACAGCTGAAGAAAAAGCTGATTTAAAAGAATTATCTGATTTAAAGAAAACATTAAGAGATGCGGAAGCGGTTTCTGAACAAGAAAAAAGAGAACTAGAACTAATTAAAATTCAAGAACATTACGATAATTTAATTGCACAAGCTAATGAAAACAACATAAAGACAGATGAATTAGAAGTAGCAAGAGATGAGGCTAAATTATTAAAACAAGCAGAATTTGATGAAAAAGATTTAGCTGCTAAAACAAAAAAACAAGCAGACGAACAGGCTTTAAGACAAAAAACCATTGATGAGTTGTTAGCAGAAAAAGAAGCAAAGGCAAAAATACAATCATCAGTTGTTGGGGTTGCAGAAAAAGGTATCGCTATTGGCAAACAATTAGCAGGTAAAAATAAAGCTGTTCAAAAAGCCCTTTTAATTGCTGAAAACGCAGCAGGTATCGCTAAAATATTAATAAACACAGGGGTTGCAAATGCTAAGGCAGTAGCGACTTCTCCAATTACGGGGGGGATGCCTTGGGTAGCTATAAATTCAATTAGTGGGGCTTTAGGTATAGCAGGGGCAGTTTCAGCAACAGCAAAAGGATTACAGGCTTTAGGCGGTGGTGGTGGCGGTTCTAAACCGAGCATTCCTAAAAGCGGTGGTGGTGGTGGCGGTGCAGCCCCAACGCCCCCAAGTTTTAACGTTGTAGGGTCTTCTGAAACAAGTGTTTTAGGTGATGCAGTCGCAAGTCAAACAAACGAACCCGTACAAGCCTATGTAGTTTCAAACGATGTTACATCTGCACAGAGTTTAGAACGTGGAATTGTGGACGGTGCTACAATATAAAAAACAAAAATAAATAAATTTAATTATATATTATTATGAGAATAGTCGAATTGATATTAGACGAAGAAAGCGAGTTGGGGATTGAAGCGATTAGCGTTGTAGAGAATCCCGCAATTGAAGAAGAATTCGTGGCGTTAAAAAGTCAGGAGTTCAAGCTAGCTGAAATAGATGGCGAGCGTAGGATATTGATGGGTGCTTTATTGATACCAAACAAGCCAATTTATAGACGAAACGGCGAGGACGAATACTATATATATTTTTCAAAAGATACTGTCTTAAAAGCGTCCCAGATGTATTTAATGAATAGCAAACAAAACAATTCAACACTAGAACACCAACACCAATTAGAGGGTTTAAGTTTAGTTGAAAGTTGGATAGTTGAGGATAAGGTACACGATAAAAGCGTAAAGTACGGAATGGATTTGCCTTTAGGTTCTTGGGTTGGTAGCGTTAAAGTAAACAACGACCAAATCTGGAATGAGTTTGTAAAGACAGGTAAAGTAAAAGGGTTTAGTATTGAAGGATATTTTGCTGATAAAATGGAACGTCCAAACGACCAAACCATAAAAGATGAATTAGCAGCTATTGAAGAATCCGAAGCCGAATATTTGCTTAGTCAAGTTATAGCGGTTTTAAAAAATAAAGATGTAGAACTAGAAAGCTATTCAGACTATCCAAGTTCAGTGAGTAACAACGCTAAAAGGGGATTAAAACTAAACGAAGCGGTTAATAATAAATGTGCTACACAGGTTGGGAAAGTAAGGGCTCAACAATTAGCACAAGGTAAACCAATAAGCAAAGAAACTATAAAAAGAATGTTTAGCTATTTGTCAAGAGCTGAAGCGTATTACAAGCCAGAAGATACCGAAGCCTGTGGAACTATCTCTTTTTTATTATGGGGTGGCAAATCGGCTAAAACGTGGGCAGAAAGTAAACTTAAACAGTTAGACAATGAGTAGGTTTAAAAAACTATTTACGCCAAGTAAGACAAGTCCTAGAAACGGTCGTAGAGGTTGTTTATGTAGAGATAGGGACGCTTATTCTATTGAGTGTTGCAATGGCGATATAATAAGTCAAGGGATAGGAAGTATTTCAGGCGTAGAAATATTTTTAGCACAAGAAAACGGGGGTTTAATCCTACAAGAAGATAACAGTAAAATCATACCATAATGGCAAATTTAAAAATTAGTGCTTTACCAATAGCGACACCTTTACAAGGTGCTGAAAAAACAGTAGTAGTTCAGGGCGGAATTACCAAACAAAGTACCATTGAAAACATAGTCAACTATATAGTGCCTATTACACTAGTTGTTTCTAGTGGTCAAACAGTAAATTTACAAGATGCGGCTTATGAGAAAGCAGAGTTAATCCGAATGACGTGGGATGGAGCAAACGGTACAATGACTTTAAACCTACCAACGGCAGACCAACATTCAAACAGGGTGATGCGATTTATTTCAAACGGGGGATTTGCGGTTGCAACTAGAGTTGAACTAACACCAACGGGAACAGAATTACTTGATGGCGTGAATGCAGCTTATGTGATTAATAAACCTTATGAAGGAATCCAAGTTTGGAGCGATGGAATCGAGTGGTTTATAATTCAGAAAAAAGGATAATTAAACGAAAATGCAAATTAAATTAATCTAAATTATATATAAGTATGAAATCAAACAAAGTGATTGAACAAATCAAAAATGTTTTAAACCTTAACGAAGAAGTTAAATTAGAACAAATGAAACTTGACAACGGAACGGTAATTGAAGCCGATTCTTTTGATTCAGGTGTTGAAGTGTTTATCGTTACAGAAGATGAAAAAGTAGCTTTACCAATAGGTGAGTACACATTGGAAGACGGTAAATTATTAGTAGTAACTGAGGAAGGTATTATATCTGAAATCAAAGAAGAAGAAGCGGAAGAAGAAGTTGAAGAAACCGAAGAAGAAGAAGTTGAGGTTGAAGCAGCGGAAGAAGAGGTAACTTATGCTACTAAAGAAGAATTGGACGAAGTAAAGTCTTTGGTTGAAGAAATCAAATCTATGCTAGAACCAAAAGAGGATTTAAGCGAAGAAGTAGGAAACCTTTTAACGGAAGAACTTTCTAAGCACGAATTAAGTATTGAGAAAGAATTGGCAGAACCAAGCGCAACGCCAATCGTATCAAATCCAGAAGCTAAAAAAACCATCTCTAAATTTAGTGTTTCTAAAAACAGAAAAAGCACTACTATTGACCGAGTAATGGAAAGACTAAACAATTAATAACAACTAAAAATTAAATAAAATGAGTGTATCATTAACAACAACTTACGCAGGGGAATTCAGTGGCAAATACATTGCTGCTGCATTACTATCTGCCGACACATTGGACAAGGGTTTGATTACCATTATGCCGAATGTAAAGTACAAATCTGTAATTCAAAAAGCTGCAACTGACGACATCGTAAAAGATGCAACTTGTGACTTCCAAACTGACGCAGGAACTTTGACTTTAACAGAAGCAATTCTTGAGCCAAAAGAATTTCAAGTAAACCTTGACATCTGTAAGAAAACGCTTCACGATTCTTGGGAAGCTGAACAAATGGGCTTTAGTGCTTTTGATAATTTAGCTCCAAACTTTGCTGATTTCGTACTTGGTCACGTTGCTTCTAAAGTAGCTGACAGAACTGAAAAAAGTATCTGGTCTGGTGACGATGCGATCGCAGGTCAATTTGATGGGTTCGCAACTTTATTAGATGCTGATACAGGTTTACCCGTAGCACAAGACCTTACAGGTGGAGCGATTACGGCTGCAAATGTAGTGGCTGAATTGGGAGCTGTTGTCGATGCAATTCCAACGGCTGTTTACGGTTCTGACGATTTGTACCTATATGCTGCATCTGATGTGATTAGAGCTTATACAAGAGCTTTGGGCGGTTTTGCTTCACAAGGCGAAGGTGCTAACGGATTTGACAACAAAGGAACAAATCAAGTTTTAGGAAATTTATTCTTTGACGGAATCCAAGTTGTAGCTATTAAAGGAGCAACGGCAGGAACCATCATTGCGGCTGAAAAATCAAACTTATTCTTTGGAACGGGTCTTTTAAATGACTTGAACGAAGTGCGTGTTATTGATATGGCAGAAAATGACGGGTCACAAAATGTACGTGTTGTAATGAGATTTACTTCTGGTGTACAGTATGCACAAGTCACTGATATTGTTTTCAGAAAAACAGTATAATAATTAACTAATCAAATTTAAAGGGGTGGGTTTTCGCCTACCCTTTTTTATTTAAAAAACTTTAAAAATATGGGATGTTTAATTACAAGCGGTCGCAAAGTACCTTGTAAATCGGCAGTAGGTGGTATTAAGTCCATTCGATTTGCGGATTACGGAACTTTAGGAGACCCAACAATAGTAGCAGGGGAGATTACAGCTTACACAGGTGACCCAGAGTGGTTTTTGTTTGAGGTAAAAGGGAACAGTTCAATGGAAACGGCAATCACTTCAAGCCGTGAAAATGGAACAACTTTCTACGACACTACACTTAATATGACTTTAACTTTTCAAGATAAAGCTACACAAGAAGAATTAAAATTAATCGCTCACGCACGTCCTCACGTAGTTGTAGAAGATTATAACGGTAATTTCTTCTTAGTAGGTCTTGAAAATGGTGGCGATGTCAACGGTGGTACAATCGTAACAGGAGCAGCAATGGGAGATTTAACAGGGTACACTTTAACGGTAAACGCACAGGAAACTGCACCGCCTTACTTTATTGATGCTACAATCGTTCAGAACGGGACTTCATCTACACAAATTGACCCTACTGCATAAGGATTGATTTTTGTTAATAAATTAGGGTTATCTTAACGGATAGCCCTTTTTTTATTCCTACACAATACAAAATATTTGTTTTTTATTTATATATTAATATGAAGTTAATAAGCACAAGTGGAAACACTATATTTAAAATAATCGCTAGAGGTGGTATTGGTGGGAACGTTGATTTAAAATTAACTAGCGAAAGCACCAATGTAACACTAGAGTTTGAAGACGTAGTTTCAGCAAGAAATGGTAATTATACTGATGTTGCTGTTGACTTTGGAACACTCACAGAGGGTGATTTTTACAGATTGGAAGTTTATACGGAGTTTGGGAGTTTAATTTATTTAGATAGAATTTTTTGCACAGACCAATTAATTAACCAAAGTAATAAACAACAATACAGTGTAAACAAAAATAAATATATTAGTGAAGAAAGCTCCGATAATGAGTTTATAATTATATAAAATATGAATGATTTAAGAATAGTAAATTTAAGCACGTACACAACGCCAGATATCGTTGAGAAATCAAACAAAGATTGGGTTTCTTATGGTGCTGATAATAATTATTTCAAGTACTTAATTGACCGATATAATGGCAGCCCAACAAATAACGCTATTATAAACGGAATGTCTGAAATGATTTACGGGCGTGGCTTAGATGCTTTAAACTCAAATAAAAAGCCAGACCAATACGCTAGTATGATTTCTTTACTTCATAAAGATATGGTACGCAAATTGTGTTATGACCTTAAATTAATGGGTCAGTGTTCAATGCAGGTTATTTATTCAAAAGATAGAAAATCTATTGCACAAGTTGAGCATATTCCTGTTGAGAATTTAAGAGCTGAAAAATGTAACGACAAAGGCGAAATTGAAGGGTATTTTTATTCAGACGATTGGTCAAAGGTTAAGAATGTTGACCAAACTACTAGAATCCCTTCATTTGGGAGTAGTAAAGAAAATATAGAGATTATTTACGTTAAACCTTATCGGGCAGGGTATAAGTACTATTCAAGCCCAGATTATGCAGGGGGTTTACAATATGCCGAACTAGAACAAGAGATAAGTAACTACCATTTAAACAATATCTTGAACGGATTAGCTCCGTCAATGTTAATTAACTTTAACAATGGAACACCAAACGCAGAAGAACGACAAGCATTAGAAAACCGTATATATTCTAAATTTAGCGGTTCAAGTAATGCAGGTAAATTCATACTAGCTTTTAATGACAATCCAGAAAGTGCTGCAACGATTGAGCCTATACAACTAAGCGAAGCGCATCAACAGTATCAATTCCTTTCGGATGAAAGCTCAAAAAAGGTAATGGTATCACACAGGGTTGTTTCACCTATGCTGTTAGGTATTAAAGACAATAGCGGTTTAGGTAATAATGCAGAAGAACTAAAGACAGCGAGTACTTTAATGGATAACACCGTTATAAGACCGTTTCAGATGCTTTTAATAGATGCTTTTGATTCTATACTAGCTTACAATCAAATGAGCTTAAAATTGTACTTTAAAACGCTTCAACCGTTAGAATTTACAGACTTAGAAAACGTTGAGGACGCAGAAACAAAAGAAGAAGAAACAGGGGTTAAATTAAGTAATGATTTAACAGATGAACTAAGCAGTAATATTGCTGATGAATTAATCGACTTAGGGCAAACAGAAGATGAACTACTAGCTGAATATGATTTAGTAGATGAAAGCGAGGTTGATTACGAGTTTAACGATGAATTGGACGAAGTTATCACAGACTTAAACACCGAGCCAGAACAATCCGTACTATCTAAAATTTGGAATTTTGTAAGCACAGGAACGGCTAAACCAAACGCAAAAAGCAAACAAGACGGTAAATCAAAACAAGATAGCCAAAAAGGTGTTGAGTTCTTAGTAAGATACAGCTATGCACCAGAGAAAGCAGGTAAAGACAGCCGACAATTTTGCTCTAAAATGGTAACAGCTAAAAAAGTTTATCGTAAAGAGGACATTGTAGCAATGGGAAACAAGGCAGTAAACAGCGGATTCGGTAAGGGTGGCGCAGATACTTATTCAATATGGCTTTATAAAGGCGGTGCAAGGTGCAATCATAAATGGTTCAGAAAAACCTATCAAATTAAAGACGGTAAAAAAAGTCAAATAACAAGCGGTCAAGCAAAAAGTAAAGGTTTTAAAATGCCTAAAAACGCACAAAAAGTGCCTGTCGCACCAAAGGATATGAAGTATAAAGGTTATACAGCAGAATATTGGAACAAAATGAAATTTAAAAACTAATGGCAGTAGCATTATTTATATCACGAACGGACTTAGTACGAAATTCTATCTTAGATGGGAATGTAGATACGGACAAGTTTATACAATTCATTAAACTAGGTCAAGAAATTGACATACAAAATCTATTAGGAACGGATTTATACAACCGAATAAGTGACGACATTACAAACGACACTTTAACAGGCGACTATTTAGCTCTTGTAAGCGATTATATACAGTCAACCCTTATATGGTTTGCCCAAGTTAATTATATTCCATTTGCAGCCTATCAGATTAAGAATGGGGGGGTGTTTAAACATTCAAGCGAAACAGCCGAGAACGTTAATAAGAATGAAGTTGATTATTTAGTAGGCAAAGCTAGGGAATACGCTAACTATTATTCAACTAGATTGGTTGATTACCTTTGCTCCAACAGTTCTAAATTTCCTGAATACACTAGTAATTCGGATAATGATATCAGTCCAGATACAGATACCGTATTTAATGGGTGGGTTTTATGAAGTACAAAGTAAAAGACATAAACGTTAAGCGTTTAAAAGAGTATGTAGGTCTTAAAGCAAATGAAGAAGATTCTAAAAGGTTTTATAATGAAATGAAACTAAAATACAAAAAGGAATGATTTCCACAAATAACATAATAAAAGCTAAATCCATAGACTACACAGGCAGGGGTTTAACTACTGAAAAAATGTCAGTTCATTGGCGACATTATATTTCTGGGATTTCCACTTATACCTTATTTAGTACGGGGGCGACCACTGCATTTCCTTATGCTTATGGGGGTATATCCGTTCCTTATAACGCTTATTTTAGTCGATTTCAATTGTCTTCAATGCCTTATAGCTCTAGGCAATTTCCGAATGGAAGTTCCTTAACTTTAAGTGTTTATGTTAATGGGGTGTTTAAAGGCAGCGAAACGTCAACCTATGGAAACAATGTGAGGGAAACGGTTGTTTTAGATTTTGGAAAAAGAATAGAAATTAATCAAGGCGAGGTCGTAACGTTAAGACTTCAAGTGAACGGTCAATGGTGGTATTCATCAAGTACCTCAATAATTACAGAAAGATAATGAAAAAGCCATATTTTGCACTAATACCAAGCGGATATAAATTAAATAAAATATATTCAATTTCACCTGTTGACGGAAGTGGGGATTTAACATTCGGTAGAACCACAGAGTCCACTAGGGTTGCTGAAAACGGGTTAATACAACCTACTGATATTGGGTTACCCATAATAGATTGGTTAAACAGTAATTGTCCAAGTTTTAAAATGGAAAATGCTAGTACTAATTTACAGACATATTCAGAGGATTTCACTCAAAGTAATTGGGTAGCATCAAATTCAGATATAGGCTCTGACATTACTGTAAGCCCAAAAGGGATTGAAAGTGCTGATAAATTAATCCCAGATACGGCAAACAACGTCCACAACGTGCAAAGCATAACAAGTGGTACGGCTAACTACCAATCAACAACTTATTCTATTTTTGTTAAAAAGGCAGGGTTAAGTCAAGTTGAATTGCTTTTTTCAAATTCTGTTTCGCCTTTTAATACTTACGGTCAGGTTAAATTTGACTTAGATACATTACAAACATTCGGGACTACAATAGGGGGCTTTGAGTACCAAGATTATGGTAACGGGTGGTATAGATTATCAATAACGGGATTAACTACAAGCACCAATCCAGCTATTGTCCGAGTTTCTGCCTTTAAACAAGGGAACGAACAATTCGTAGGAAATGAAGTGGACGGTTTGTTTATATGGGGTGCGCAACTAGAAATAAAACCTATTGGTTCAAGTTATATATATACTTCGTCGGCTTCAAGTACAAGGTCACAAGATACGGTCGTGCCTAAAAACTTAGCTATTGACCCAACTAAGGGAACGTTTTTTTTAGATTTAAAAGCTGATGATTTAAGTTTTCAATCTTATATAAGGTTAAGCGGTATCGGTAATAATCGAATCGTCTGTACCTTTAATTCAAGTGAACAGTTAAATGTTGGTGTCGGAAACGCAGCAGCTCCACCTTTTTTAAGTTACAACTACCTCCACAAATCAGTAAGATTTAAGGTTGCTATTAGATGGGCAGAGTTTGGTGTTTACAGTATTTTTATAAATGGCGTAAAAGTTTATAATCAATCTGCAAATCAATTTTTAAGTGCATTAGATACCCTGTCTTTTAATAGTGGGTTGCAGGGTTCTCTTGATTTTAGTGGTGAAATATATAACGCTCAAATTTATACTGAAAATTTAACAGATGAAGAAATAATTAAACTAACTACACAATGAAAATAGGTAAATATGAATTTAACAGCGAAGCCCAAGCAAATAAAAAAATTGAAAATTTGGGTATTGATACTGATTTTAACGGTAATGAGTTTCCGACCCATAGTCATCAAATAGTTCGTTTGGGTAATATTATTTTAAAAAATGGTGAATATGATTGGGGTGGCAAAAACATTAAAGAAATAAAAGCTCCTATTTTTAGCGAAAAATATCACGTTGACGTTATTTGGAAAGGTATAGAAAAGCACCCGTACGGTTGGGGGACTTATTGCGTGGACTTAGATAACGAAGGATGTCACGTATTTGCAGGGGTGTCTTATTTAAAAAATAAAATATAATGACAATACAAGATTTGAAAATAGGAATTTTAAACGCTATCACTTTTGGAGTGAGCTTTACGCATATAGAAAACGGGTTAAAAATTATACTTTTATTACTATCAATAGGGTACACAGCCCAAAAGATATATGAAACTCATATAAATAAAAAATGACAGAAAACTTTAAAAAAAGTGAGTTTGAATGTAAATGCGGTTGCGAAATGCCTAAAGATGTTTTGGTTAATATTACTAAACTAGCAAACCAATTACAATACGTTCGGGATAACGTAGCTATGCCTATAACGATTAATAGTGCTTATAGGTGTGAAACACACAACAAGTCGGTTGGTGGCTCTTTAAACTCTCAGCACCTACAAGGTAAAGCTGCCGATATTGTTATTAACGGGCTTGACCCTGTTTTAGATACTTATGATTATTTGGACGACCTTATGCGGACTGGAGAAATATTTCAGGGCGGTTTAGGAATGTATAAAACTTTTACACATTACGATTTTAGAAAAAATAAAGCACGTTGGAACTATGCCTAAATACAAAGAACAAAACGGAACTACAAGAGTAGGGGACGCATTACGTTGGTTATTAAAACAAGGTAAAGAAGTAGCACCAGAACTTTTAAAAATAGCGTCTAACGTCACAGGGATTGAAGCCTTAGAATTATTAGCCAATAAAATCGGAGCTGATACCGTTTTAAGTGAAACAGATAAGCAACTTTTATTAGAGGAATTAAACTTTGATAAAATTGAAATGCAAGAAACCACAAAAAGATGGGTTTCTGATAATAATACAGACAGTTATCTTACACGCAATATAAGACCATTAACGCTCGCTTTCTTAACAGCTACACTATTTGTATATATCATACTAGACAGCTCACTAGACGGTTTTAAAATAGCCCCTGAATGGATTGATTTACTTAGTTCTTTATTACTTTTGGTTTATGGTGGTTATTTTGGAATGAGGTCTGCTGAAAAGATTACAAAGCATTTTAAAAAATAAATTACTTTTTTATTGTTTATTATAAATAAAAGATATAACTTTGAATTTTTTTGTTAAGCTGATTAATTAGTTTAAAGTTTTTGTTGCCCTTAAAGGCATAAAAAAACATATACCAAAACAAATAGATAAATATATTACTAAATAAATAGATAAGATATCTGGGAACTATTCAAAAATGGCAAAAAAATCAACTCGTAAAAAGTTAGTAGATAAATTAGATAAAGTTTTTAGTATATACATAAGACGCAGATATGCCGATAATGATATAGCTGAATGCTTTACTTGTGGTAAACAAGACCATTGGAAGAAACTACAAAACGGACACTTTCAAAGCCGTAAACATTACGCTACAAGGTGGCACGAGGTAAATTGTCAGGTACAATGTGCGGGGTGTAACGTTTTTAGATATGGTGAGCAGTTTAAATTCGCTCGTAATTTAGATAACACTTACTATGACGGTTTAGCTGATGAATTACATATAGAAGCTAATAAGACAGTAAAGCTAGATAACACAGATTTAGAAATGTTAATAGAAAAATATGAATTGTTAATTAAACAACTAGATACTTAACGTATATTTGCAAAGTATTGTTTTTGTTTTAATATGGTTGTCATAACCACAGGAAGCCACTCTATAAAAAGGGTGGTTTTTTTGTTTTTTTTTAAAATAATTTTTTTTATTCAATATTTAGTTGTATGTTTGCACCAACAATAATTGGCAGTAAATTAATTTTGTTGCCGATTTATAGTTTTGTATATTTGCATTAACAATAACAATAAACAATATATTATGAATTTATTTGAAAGATTAAAAGATGAACACAAAGAGAAATTAGCTAGACAAAACGCTTTATATCCTGCATTGGTTGGGTACATAGTAGATGTCTTAGAAAAAGCTACTTACATAAGGTTTTTAACTTATGGTGACGTAGTGGACTTAAAACAACTATTAGGGACAACAGTAAGCCCTTACGAATTATTTAACGAGCTATAATATGACACATATAGAAGATGTAAAAAGGGCATCAACACCCGATACAATAGATTACTTAAATGCACGAATAGATGCGTTACAGAAAAGAGTTGAATTTTTAGAGAATTTTATAAATATTAAAGAACAAGAAAAATGGAAAAGAGCAAATTATTAGAATTGTACAATAAGTACGAATTATCAAAAGAAGATTTTTTTAAACATCAACACTACACAATTATCACACGTCAAGGGATTGATAAGATACAAGCTGTTGCACAAATTAAAATTACTTATGAGGTAATTGAATGTACTACAAATTTTGCAGTATTTAAAGCGATTGCGACAAAAGGAGTTGATTATAAAATTGAAACCTTTGGAAGTGCCTTAAAAGGTGCTACACATAAAGACGGTTCAACAAATAGTTGGTACGTCGCAGAAATGGCTGAGAAAAGAGCAATGAGCCGAGCGGTTTTAAAATTAACAGGTTTTTACGAACTAGGTGTATTTGGTGAGGATGAATCAGATTCTTTTAAAAAATAAATTAAAAAAAGCAATTAATTAAACATTTATTTGTATATTTGCTGTAAACAATTAAAATAAAAACTATGAGATTAAAATGTCACGAGTACGAATTACTACTATCAATCGCTGCAAAGTTATATAGAAGCGATGACTTTCAAGATTACGAAGCTGAATTTATTTCACATTTAGCCGACAACGTAAAATTGAATAAAAAACAATTAAAAGAAATCAATAACAATTAAATTAAATTAAATTATGGGTGCAATTATCAACTATTCACTAAGAGTGGACAAATTACCAAAAGAGAAATTTATCGCAGGAAAAGATGGTGCGGTTTATGTAAACCTTACAATGTCAGTAAATGACGAAACACGTTATGGGAATAACACTTCTATAACAGTAAGCCAAACACAAGAAGAACGGGAAGCGAAAAAGCCAAAGCAATATATCGGAAACGGTAAAGTTGTCTGGACTGATGGAACAATAGTAAAAGCTGAAAGGGAAGAAGCACAAGCGGATCCAGATAAGGATAACGGTGACGGATTACCGTTCTAAAATTAAGGGCGGTGTAATAACCGCCTTTTTTTATTAAATGTCCTATGCTAGTAATGGAAAACTAGATTTAGATTTGCGGAACTCTAAAACAAATACAGGTTCGATTCCTGTTAGGACATCAAAAAACAAAACAATACATACAAAATGAAAGAGATAACAGAAGAACAGACCACCCACAATATGCTAATGGACTTGATAGCAGAAGAATGCGCTATTGATACCAACGATGTGATGGAATACCCCCCAACGGCTTTAAGTTTAGGTGAAAAAACCATACAAGCCAAAGGCGGTGATATTACAATGCCGATTCCAATTGGAACGTATGGAAATTTTAGCTTTGTACAAGCTCCCCCAAAATCGAAAAAAACCTTCTTTGTTAGTTTACTAGCTTCTGTTTATTTAAGTGGTGGCAATAACTTTGGGGGTAAGATTAAAGGTCATAGGGAAGGAAGGTGTTTAATGCACTTCGATACAGAACAAGGACATTGGCACGCTCAAAGAGTTTTTAAACGAGTTCAGGATATGTCAACTAATAAAGAAGTAGGCTGTTATCACACATACGCACTTAGGACAATAGGGTACAAAGAACGTTTGCAATTTATAGAACACTGTTTAGAACAAAACAAAGGTAAAAACGGTTTAGTCATTATTGATGGGATTGCTGATTTAGTTTCTGATGTTAATAATTTAGAAGAATCAAATTTATGTGTTCAAAAAATAATGCAGCTATCCGCAAAATATGACGCTCATATAGTGACGGTAATTCATAGCAATTACGGAAGCGACAAACCGACAGGACACTTAGGTAGCTTCTTAGAGAAGAAGACAGAAAATCAAATACAGCTTGAAATAAATACAGTTAATAAGGAATGGATTACAGTAAGCTGCAAACGAAGTCGGGGTTATGCGTTTGAAACATTTAGTTTTAGTGTAAACGAATTCGGATTGCCTTTTGTAGTTGGCGAGATATACGACCCATTAGAATACTTTGTACCCAAAACTTTAACACCTAGCAAACCAATAGAAAAACCAATAGAAAAACCAATTAACCTTTCCACAGAGCGAGCAGGGTTTAAGGGTACAGAATCAATGGAAATACCTTTTTAAATAAATAAAATAAATGATATCAATTTTAGAACTAGCTTATAAAAAACACAGCGATTGGAATAATATCGTCAAATCCTTTGGGTGCAACCCCTCAATGAGCGAGGACGTTGTAATGGAAATGTATATCCAACTAGATGCCGATGTAAAAAAAGGGCTTAACCTTTATTATAAAGACGAAATAAATCATTATTATTGCTATAAGGTTTTAAGAGGGATTTACACAAACCTATATAAAAGTAGTTTAAGGCAAAAGAAAGTCTATTTAGAGGATATTAATGAGCTTCAAGAGATTGAACAAAGTGGTATTGACGAAGTGAAATGGGCAAAGCAGCGTGACAGTATAGATGCAGTATTGGAAAAAATGTATTGGTACGATAAAAAAATATTTGAGATAGTCGCTAAAGGTGTGAGCGTTGCTGAACTAAGCAGAAACACAAAAATAAGTTATTATTCATTATACAATACATACATAAACGCAAAAAAACATATAAAAGAAAATTTATGAAATTAGGGGATTTATTTTATAACTTCACTTACTACTCTGGTATTCATTGGGTAGTAAAAAAATGGAGCTTATTAACAGGGAAAGACTGTGGGTGTGACAAACGCAGGAAGGCGTGGAATGATATAGACATCGAATTATGAGAATAGAAGACCAAGAAGATTGGATTGATTTTAAAGCAAACGTCACAAGCAAATTATCAAAAGAACAATATAGACTTTTGTGCAAGCTCCACGCACGTTACCTAAATCATACCTACTATGAGCCTTGTAGTTGCAAACCTAAGATTTTAGTGATGTGGATTAAAGATATTGATAACATATATAATAAAATTAAATAAATGATTGAAAAAATACATAATTGGGAAAAGGCGGTTGTAACACTTTTAAACCTTGATGGATGGAACTTAACCCACACAGGCAAAGGGAGTGAATCTTGGGACGCCACAGGCACAACGCCAAAGGGTCAAGAGTGCGTTATAGAAATGAAATTCCGAAAGACTTACTATGACACTAAAATCCTAGAGAAGTTTAAGCACGACAAATTGATTGAAACTGGAAAAGTTGCTTTGTACTTAGTGAACGACCCTAAAGGAAACTATATGTTTTGGCTAAATAACTTAAAAGATTTAAAGACTAAAAATATGTATTGTCCCGATACAACATTGTGGACTAAAAAGAAAGTTTCAAAGCCTTGCTATCTGTTGGAAGAAAAAGATGCAGCAATAATTAACCTAAATGAAGAATCTGAAATTGGTATTTGGGATAGCTATTTCGATATAAAAGAAAAAATAATTAAAAAAAATAGTTAATTAATTTGTTTATAA
>Ga0209094_1000459_pt1 | contig 30274 bp, 27 predicted proteins | sample COGITO_mtgs_1004_2_FD_184790 | JGI IMG/M metagenome (GOLD analysis project Ga0209094, IMG submission 184790) | Pelagic marine microbial communities from North Sea - COGITO_mtgs_100430 (SPAdes) (version 2) | ecosystem: Environmental > Aquatic > Marine > Epipelagic ... | reverse complement strand
AATCCATTGGTGGTTAATACATATAATATGGGACTCATTATTATTTATTTTTAGGTCTTATTAATCCTTCTTGTGCAAAAGAGGCCACTAAGGTACCATCTTTTGTAAAAATATTTCCTTTGACCAACCCTCTTGCTCCATAGGCGTTGGGTGATTCAGCGGAAAATAACATCCAATCATCAAAATCAAAATCTCTAAAAAACCACATAGAATGGTCTAGGCTTGCAGTCATAGAATTACCAAAATTATACTCTTTTGCATTCGGGTTAAAAGCTGCATTTAACACATTATAATCAGAAATATAAGTAAGTATCTGGTGCTTCACTTGAATTTCCATTTTTGGAAGATCCCCCTTTAATTTAAACCAAATTTCTTCTTTAGGCTCTCTATTTTCAGGTTCTAAGGGGTTCGGAACATGTACAGGTTTGAAATCAATGGGTCTTTCAATACTTAGAAAAGATTTTATTTTTTTTGGTAAAAAATCACCAAATTGGGCGACCATATCTTCCCAACTTAATAAGTCTTCAGGTTGTTTTATGTTAGGATTCAATGCTGATTGATGCTCAAAACCCTCTTCTTTTTTGTGAAAAGAAGCAGCTAAAATAAAAATAGTTTTGTTGTTTTGACTAGCAGTAACTCTTCTTGTAGAAAAACTACCTCCATTTCTCATTTCGGCAACATGATAATTAATAGGGATTGTTAAGTCTCCTGTTTCTAAAAAGTAAGAATGGAAGGAATGTAAAAAACGATTTTCTGGAATTGTTCTATATGCCGCGTTGACAGCTTGCGCTAATACTTGTCCTCCAAAAACAATTGGGCTCCCAACAGTAATACTATTTCCAGCAAAATTATGGTTTTTTAAATCTTTTAAATTTAAAAGAGCAATTAATTCTTTACAATTTTTCATTATTTTTTTTAGTTTTAAAAGGAAATTTTTGTTGAAATGAATTGGGTTGAATTCGTTGTAAAAATAACTTTAAAATTTTATTTTTCACTCCTTTCTTATGACGAAGATAGATGGTTAAATCTTCAGGAACTGCTCCGACAGAACTTTTTATTTCGCTTGCAGTTCTTCCAAAATTGATCGTGTTTAGTTTTTTATTGATTCCTATTTCTATGTAATTATACAACATCCGTTGATAGATTGCATGCTCTCGATTTAAAAGGTAATCAATTCCAACAAAATGGGCATCTAATGATTTTTGATTCATGACTCCTGAGATAAAGCCGATCATTCTATGATCTAACCAATAGGATCTAATAATGTAGTTTTCGCCTAATAATTCCTTTAAATCTTTAAAAGCACTCAAATTGAAAGTCCCCAAATTAAAATTAGCATTCGAAACGACTCCTTGGTAAAGAGTCGTCATTTGTGGTAGTTGATAATCAATATTTTCTAAAGTAACTTCTTCAATACGGATCTCTTTACTCCTTTCAAAAGCTTTTTTTGCTTTTACTCTGAATTTTGTTTTCATAGCCGCTAAATAATCATCAAAAACGATCCATTGTTTATCCAATTTAAAAGTCATGTTTTGTTCTACAGAAAATGGATGGTAATTGTAGTTTTTTAATTCATTGGCAATGGATAACGACTTGTTTTTAAAATCTTTTAATAAAAAAGCATCTATTTTTAATTTTTCATTAGCATTCGCAAAATGTAAAATAGCCTTCGCTAATTGTTTGATAATTACTTTTTTATTGTTTTCGTTTTTGATGAAAATTCCATGTTCTCCACTGATAAAAGTGCTGCCTGAAATCAAAAGTTTTAGAGGTTTTTTATTGGGAATGACACGTAGTTTTCTTCCTAAGTTTTTTAATTTTTTTATGAGTAATTCTAGGTCATTTTTTATGTCGTCAATTTGAAAGTTTATGACTTGAATACTCGCAAACGCTATTGGGTTTTTATTCTCATCAACTAAAATAATATAAGAAAATTGAATTTCAGGATGATTTTTCTCTATGGATTTCAAAAAATTGGGATGAAAATAAACATGTTCTCCACACCCTAATTCTTTCCAAGTTTTGGAAGGGATTTCATCAATAGATGAGTAGAATAAAGAAGTATCTGGACTATATAACAAAATTATTTTGAGCCATAAGTTAATATTGAGCGCTTGTTTGAAGGATCTCTATTAGGATACTTCCTTTATCAAACTGAATAGTTGACTATTTAAAGTCAAAGTTCATTTTTTTATTTACATTTCGAAAGCTTTTCACTAAAAAAGATCAAATTATAACTTTTTTTTAACTTGCTATTTTTATTAAGACAAGTTTCACAACTGGTAATAACCTTTATTATTTTATAAAGGTTGAGATGAATTAAATTACATTTGTTGTTCGCTTGAAATTTTATTTATTAATGACAACTGTATAGAGATGGATTTATCTGCAAAAGCCTGGGAGCATCGATATGTAACAAATGATATAGGTTGGGATTTGGGCCAAGTTTCCCCTGCATTAAAAAAGTACTTCGATCAACTAACAAACAAGGAATTGAAAATTTTAATTCCAGGAGGAGGTAATTCCTATGAAGTAGAATACCTTTTCAATAGAGGGTTTACAAATGTTTTTGTTATTGATTTGTCTAAAACAGCTATTGACAACATTAAAAAAAGAGTTCCAAGCTTTCCTAAATCACAGTTAATACTCGGTAATTTTTTCGACTTGATAGGTTCTTTTGATTTGATTATCGAACAAACTTTTTTTTGTGCAATTCATCCTAGTTTAAGATCGCAATACGTTGTGAAAACGAACCAGCTCTTATTGCCTAAAGGGAAATTAGTAGGATTGCTATTTAATGTTCCTTTGCACAAAGACAGACCTCCTTTTGGGGGAAATAAAAAAGAATATATGAAATGGTTTCAATCCTATTTCAGTATTCAAAAAATGGAAGCGTGCTATAATTCTTTTGGAAACAGACAAGGAAGAGAGCTATTCATCCATCTGATTAAAAAAGAGGCTCTTCAAATATTGCTCCCATAGACCATAAATACTTCTTAATTATTTAAAAGCATTTAAGCCAGTGACGTCTAGCCCTGTAATTAGTAAATGAATGTCGTGTGTACCCTCGTAGGTAATGACACTTTCTAAATTCATCATATGGCGCATAATCGAATATTCGCCTGTAATTCCCATTCCTCCTAACATTTGTCTTGCTTCTCTTGCAATATGAATCGCCATGGCTACATTGTTTCTTTTTGCCATTGATATTTGAGCAGAATTTGCCTTTCCTTCATTTTTTAAAGCCCCTAATCGCCAAGCTAATAATTGCGCTTTGGTAATTTCAGTAATCATTTCTGCTAATTTCTTTTGTTGTAATTGAAATTGTCCAATTGGTTTTCCGAACTGTTCACGTTCTTTTACATAGCGCAACGCCGTATCATAGCAATCCATGGCAGCACCTATTGCACCCCATGAAATTCCATATCTTGCTGAGTCTAAACACTCTAAAGGAGCCCCTAATCCAGATTTATTTGGTAATAAATTTTCTTTGGGAACCTTTACATTATCAAAAATAAGTTCACCTGTTGCTGAAGCTCGTAAAGACCATTTATTATGTGTTTCTGGAGTAGAAAAACCTTCCATTCCACGTTCTACAATCAGTCCGTAAATTCTTCCTTTTTCGTTTTTGGCCCAAACCACCGCAATTTGTGCAAAAGGCGCATTGGAAATCCACATTTTTGCGCCATTTAAAAGATAATGATCTCCCATATCTTTAAATTTTGTCTCCATGCCTGAAGGATTAGAACCGTGATTAGGTTCTGTTAAACCAAAACATCCCATCCATTCTCCAGAGGCCAATTTTGGTAAATATTTTTTCCGTTGTTCTTCATTTCCGTATTTAAAAATTGGATACATGACTAATGAAGATTGTACAGAGGCAGTCGAACGAACTCCTGAATCTCCTCGTTCAATTTCTTGCATAATTAGGCCATAAGAAATTTGATCTAAGCCTGCGCCCCCATATTCTTCAGGAATATAAGGTCCAAAAGCACCAATTTCTGACAAGCCTTTTATGATTTGGGTTGGAAATTCAGCTTTTTGAGCATATTCTTCAATAATTGGTGAAACATCTCGTTTTACCCAATCTCTGGCGACACTTCGAATTAATTTATGTTCGTCCGTAAGTAAATCATCTATATGATAATAATCAGGGGCTTGGAAGAGGTCTTGTTTCATGTTGTTATTTTATGGATTCGATTATTTAGTCTTTTAAATTCTTCAATTTTTGTATAAAATTAAACAATTTTAGCAGTAATTGTTAAATATTTACCTTTTTTTTATCAAAAATGAGCTATTAAATATTGTGCAACAAACAAAGTTAACCATATAAAATCTATTAAAAGTTGATGAATTCTATTAAGTTTGTGCTGATGAAGTATACTTTAGGAAAAGAAGAACGTTTAAAAAGTAAAAAACTGATAGAAAGTCTTTATCAAAAAGGGAACTCTGTGAAAGCGTTTCCCCTAAGAATGATTTTTCTAAAAACGAAGCATACTTCTAACTTTCCAGTTCAGATGGGAGTTTCTGTTGCCAAAAGAAATTTTAAGTTAGCTGTTGATCGAAATCGAATAAAGAGATTAATGCGAGAAAGTTATCGTTTACAAAAAGCGATTGTCTACAACAACATAGAAAACCCCTATGTTTTTATGATTTCGTATATTGGTATAGCAGAAGTCCCTTATCAAGAACTGCATTTAAAGATGGAAAAATTGCTAACGCTATTTCTAAAGGAAACAAAAACAGCAAAAAATGATGAAAATTAATCTTTCAAAAAAAACAGTTTTTGTTCTTTTCGTCGGAACAGTTTTCGTGTTCTTTTCATTCAAATCTAAATTCTTTGAAGTTGCTAAACAGATAGAAATTTACAACACCTTGTTTAAGGAGTTAAACATGTATTATATAGATGAAATTAACCCTGCAGAGTTAACCAATAAGGCCATTAAAAACACATTAAAGGATTTAGACCCTTACACAGTTTTTTATGATGCGCAAGACATTGAAGATGCTAGAATAAGAAAAGAGGGCGAATATGGAGGAATTGGTGTTTCGGTATATTATCTAAAAAAAGGAATTCAAATTAATGAAATTTACAAAGGGTATTCTGCAGATAGAGCTGGATTAAAAGCAGGGGATATCATTATTTCTATAGATGAGCAACCTCTCAAAAACATGGAAAGAGACCAGTTGTCGTTGTTTTTAAAAGGGACACCGAATAGCACATTTTCTATTGAAATATTGAGACAAGGAGAACTTATCAAAAAAGAAATTTTAAGAGATAAAATAACGGTAAAGGCAGTTCCTTTTGCGGAAATGATTGATGCAGAAATTGGATATATAGCATTAACTAGGTTTAACAATAATGCTTCTTATGAAGTTAAAAAAGCGTTTCAAAAATTAAAAAACCAAGGAATGCAACGATTGGTTTTTGACTTGCGCTCTAACCCAGGAGGATCTTTATTACAGTCTGTTAATATTGCTAATTTCTTTTTACCTAAAGGGAATGTAATTGTAAAAACAAAAGCAAAAGTTAAAAAATGGAGTACAACCTATAGGGCTTCAAATGAGCCTTTAGATTTAGAAATTCCAATTGTAGTTCTCATAAATGGGCGTTCCGCATCTGCCTCAGAAATTGTGAGTGGCGCATTGCAAGATTACGATAGAGCTGTAATCATGGGAGAACGTTCTTTTGGGAAAGGCTTGGTTCAAAGCTATAGAAAACTTACCTATGGGACCCAGCTAAAAGTAACAATTTCTAAATATTATACACCAAGTGGGAGGTGTATTCAAGAATTAGATTATGCGAATAGAGATTCAGAGGGTGTCGTTCCCAAATTCTCAGAGCAAGGGATTCAGGAGTTTAAAACCTCAAATGGAAGAATTGTTTTTGATGGTGGTGGAATTTTACCGGATGTAAAAATTAAAACATCTAACATTACTGAGGCAACAAACACGCTATTAAAATCGAAAGCAATTTTTAATTTTTCTACTCATTATTATTATCAAAATTCACAAATAGCATCGGTAACTAATTTTGATTTTAAAGAGGGAGATTTTAAAAAATTCACGAAGTACTTAAAATTAGATACTACCTTCAGAACAAAACAAGAATCCTTATTTTCGGATGCTTATCATTCAATAACTACTCAAAATATATCTACCGAATTTAAGGGAATTCAAGAGAAGTTACTGGAAGATAAGATTGCTGAAATATCAAAAAACAAGGATATTTTAAAAAAACATCTTAAAGATGAAATTATAAAAAGATATTATTATCAGGATGGAGTGTATCTTCATCATTTAAAAAACGATTCCATCATAAAAGAAGCAATGATCTTATTGCAAAACCAAGACACTTATAAGCGACTGCTATTCGCTAATTAAGTTTATCTTTGTAACCAATAAACAGTATGGCAAAAGCAAAAAAAATAGAAAGAACAAGAGCGCAAGAGTCTACGAATGCAATAGAAAAGTTATATATTTCTATGCGACATTTATTTAGTAGAGGGTTTTATAAACCAATGGGGGTTTCGGGAGAGACTCTACGAAAATCCTTACTTTCTTTGAGGCCTGAAATTTATGGATCTATTGCTGAAGACAGGGTAGAGTTAAATGGATTGGCCTATGTAATAGAAAGACTTCCTCAAGGAATTGAAGAATGTCAATTTATCAATTTAACCGCAGACGAAGGGTATAGCGATTCTCATTTTGAAACAATAATTCCTCCAAAAAGAAGAAGAAATTGTTATCGAATTGACAAAAATCAAATGAATATTGAAATTACTCGTGGGAGGTCTGAGATATATGATATTCTAACACATTTAACTTTTTTATTTATTGAATCTCATAAAATTCAAAAAAGAGTGACCTTAAGTCAAGGGAAGGATTTTGTCCGAGAATGGAAACATCTTGAGGAAATTGTCGTATTCAATAAGCGTATTTCTGAAGAAGAAAGAGAAGTTTCCATCGCGCATTTAGGCAATATCTTAGGAAGAACTTTTGACGAAGTAATGGCAATTCATAAGGTGTTTCAAACAGTAGAAAATACCGACCGATTTTTTCATTTGATTTATTGGTTGGGGAAATTGGGGATCGATGAAGTTTTGGCACAAAAGAAAAGAACAGTTACGTTTAGTTCTGTTTTAATAGAAGAAATTGGGCACCATATTTATGGGGAAATTTGGGCAAACAATATCAAGGCTATTTTAAAAGAAAATAATCTTTTACAAAGACCTATTCATATTATAAGTGCAAATATGCACAGCGTTTTAAATGCGATATATGCACAGGGAGCCTTGCCAAAGGAAGCTCATAAAAACAAAGGTTTTGAACTGTATCAATTATTGAGTAATGCTGATAGTAAACCCTTACAGAAAAAAGTAAAAGATTACGCTTCAGAAAATGGGTTGCTTTATGTAAAGGATACCTCAGGAACAAATATTAATGTTCAAATAATAGATACAGATAAAATAAACTTTGAGGTTTCTCCGTTTACAAAAGAGAATTCTATAGATGAGCATGCTGTTATTATTGTAATGGACTATGCTTTTGGAGAACAAGCGTATGAAACCATGGACGAGTTATTAAAGCCCTACAAGGTTGATGAAACCAATAATTTTCTGGATGTGAAGTCTGTTTCAATTATGGGTAAAGCGGGAGTTTTAGAGGGAGGAAAAGGAGATATCATGATTCCATCTGCGCATATTTTTGAGGGGACTGCTGATAATTATCCTTTTACTAATGAGTTGTCTAAAGAAGATTTAAAGGGGTTTGGAGTAAATGTTTTTGACGGTTCTATGATTTCGGTTTTAGGGACCTCATTACAAAATAAAGATGTACTCTCCTTCTTTCATGATTCTACATGGAATGTTATCGGGTTAGAAATGGAAGGAGCTCATTATCAAAAAGCCATCCAGTCTGCCTCAAAAATTAGAGGGAATATTTCTGAAAACGTAAAAGTAAGGTATGCCTATTACGCTTCTGATAATCCTTTAGAAACAGGAGCAACATTAGCTTCTGGAGGTTTAGGAATGACAGGTGTTACACCAACATATGCGATTACTCAAAAAATATTAGAACAAATATTTTAACAATTCAAAACTAATTTTTTTACAACAAAAAATAAAACAATGTCAACAGATCAAAAGAACAACGAAGAAGAGGTAGATTTAGGATCTCTATTTGTAATCATTGGGAGAGGGTTTTCAAATCTTTTCAATTTTATAAAAGGTATTTTTACAGGTATTTTTCTTAGTGTAGTTAAGGGACTTGTATTTATAAGAAAGAATTTTCGAACAATAGGAATTGCTTTTATTGTAGGAGGAGTTATAGGGGGTCTAATAGAGTTTAACAAAACAGATTCATTTGAATCTCATTTATTGCTTGAGCCAAATTTTAAAAGTACAAGGCAATTGTACAACAATGTCAATTATTACAATGATTTGGTAAAACAAAAAGATACTGCATCACTTCAAAAAATATTTAATTTAGATCAAACTGTAGCAGCCTCACTAAAAAAGTTTGAAATAGCACCCATTCAAATAGATAGCGATATCATAGACTCCTACAATAGTTTAATTTTATCTGTAGATACATTGACAATAAAGAGTTATGATTACATGGATTTTAAAGCATCATTTACGGAGTATGACTATAAATTTCACAAAGTAACTGTTAATGCTGAAAAGAATGATGTTTTCGACAAATTAGGGGATGTTATTATTTCTTCAGTGGTTAATAACAACTATTTCAATAGAATAAAAACAATAACAAATGAAAGTTTAAACAGAACCGATTCTTTATATCGTCAAAACTTAATCCAAGTTGACTCGTTAAGAAACGTGTATATGAAAGTGATGATTGAAGAGTCGAAGAAACAAACTTCAGGAACAAGTATTGATTTAGGAGGACAAAAAAGCAAAACAAAAGAAATTGACTTGTTTGCGACCAATAGAAAAATAAATCAAGATTTAGAACAAATAGCGAAAAGAAAATCTACGGAGTATGATGTGATTAATGTTATTTCAAATTTTCAACCTATAGGAACCGAAGTAAAAGGGATAACAAAAAATTATATTTTTTTATTAGCGAGTCAAGGAGGAGCATTGATGATTTTTTGGTTGCTTTTAAGACAACTAAACACCTATTTGGAAAACTATAAACAGTAAAAAATGCAAGTAATTCTTGTCACTGGAGGAGCGGGCTTTATTGGGGCTAATTTTATACCTTATTTTTTAGAAAACAACAAAGCATATAAGGTGGTGAATTTAGATTTACTGACGTATGCAGGTGATCTTTCTAATGTATCTGAAATTCAAGAGAATTCAAGACATACTTTTATTCATGGAGATATTTGTGATAAAAAATTCGTTGAAACTCTTTTTAATAAGCATCAATTTTCAGCTGTGATTCATTTTGCAGCAGAATCACACGTAGACAACTCTATTACAAATCCAGATGCTTTTGTGAAAACAAATATTTTGGGGACCTTTAATTTATTAGAGACTGCCAAAAATTACTGGATGGAATCTCCAAATGTATATAAAAAAGGATTTGAGGATGCTAGATTTCATCATATTTCTACAGACGAAGTATATGGAACTCTAGGAAAAACCGGATTGTTTACTGAAGAGACTCCTTATGCACCAAACAGTCCGTATAGTGCGTCAAAGGCATCTTCAGATTTTATGGTGCGGAGTTATTTTCACACTTATGGAATGAATGTTGTTACGACTAATTGTTCTAACAATTATGGACCAAAACAACACGATGAAAAGTTGATTCCGACCATCATTAGAAAGGCAGTTTCTGGTGAAAAAATTCCAATTTATGGTGATGGTAAAAATATTAGAGACTGGCTGTATGTTTTAGATCATTGTAAAGGAATTGAGTTGGTCTTTAAATCTGGAAAATTTGGAGAAACTTATAACATTGGAGGTAAAAATGAGCGGGATAATTTATATATAGCCCATACTATTTGTGCTATTTTAGATGAAATAATTCCAAAAACCACCTCTTACAAAGAGCAAATTCACTTTGTAAAAGACAGACCAGGGCACGATTATAGGTATGCAATAGACGCAACGAAGTTAGAAAAGGAATTAGGATGGAGAGCTGCTGAGAATTTTGAATCAGGTATTCGTAAAACCATTCAATGGTATTTAAGTAAATACATATAATATGAAGGGAATAGTATTAGCAGGAGGTTCAGGGACAAGGTTACACCCATTAACATTAGCAGTTAGCAAACAGTTGATGCCAGTGTATGACAAACCTATGATTTACTATCCGATTTCAGTATTAATTTTAGCCGGAATTAGAGAAATATTAATTATTTCTACGTCACAAGATCTCCCTTTATTTGAAAGACTATTGGGTGACGGTAAAAAATATGGTTGTGATTTTCAATATGCTGTTCAAGAACATCCCAATGGATTGGCAGAAGCCTTTATTATTGGAGAAAACTTCATAGGAAAAGACAGTGTTGCTTTAATACTTGGAGATAATATTTTTTATGGGGCTGGTTTGTCAAAAGTATTGAAAGCAAATAAAAATCCTGTGGGAGGAATTGTATATGCCTATCATGTAAAGGATCCAGAACGCTATGGCGTTGTTGAGTTTGATGATAATCACAATGCAATTTCTATTGAAGAAAAACCAACAAACCCAAAATCTAATTATGCGGTTCCAGGAATTTACTTTTATGACAACGAGGTTGTTAGAATTGCTAAAAATATCAAACCAAGTAAAAGAGGTGAGCTAGAAATTACGGAGATTAATAATTTTTATTTAAAAAAAGAAAAGTTGTCTGTTAAAGTTTTAGATAGTGGCACTGCTTGGTTAGATACGGGCACTTTTAATTCTTTGATGCAAGCAGGTCAGTTTGTTCAAGCCATCGAAGAGCGGCAAGGCTTGAAAATAGGTGCTATAGAAGAAGCGGCATATCAAAGTGGCTTTATTACAAAAGAACAAGTATATAAATTAGCGGATCCTTTATTAAAAAGTGGTTACGGAGAAAATTTAATGAAGTTATAATGAAGGTCTCAGAAACAGAATTAAAAGGTTGTTTTATCATAGAACCACAAATTTTTAGTGATGAAAGAGGCTATTTTTTTGAAAGTTTTCATAAAGATAAATTCCAACAATTAACAAATATCGAAGTCAATTTTTTACAAGACAATGAAGCTTTTTCCAATAGAGGTATTATCAGAGGACTGCATTTTCAAAAAGGACAGTTTGCCCAGGCAAAATTAGTGAGAGTTGTAAAAGGAAAGGTTTTAGATGTAGCGTTAGATATCAGGCCTGGCTCAAAAACATACGGAAAGCATTTCTCAATTATTTTATCAGAAAAAAATAAAAAACAACTTTTTATTCCCAGAGGATTTGCACATGGGTATGCTGTTTTAGAGGATAATACGGTGTTTTCTTACAAATGCGACAATTATTACAATAAAGAGTCAGAAAGTGGCGTTATTTACAACGATTCAGATTTACTGATAGATTGGATGTTGAAAGACGAGGAGGTTTTATTATCTGTAAAGGATGATAAATTAAAGCCTCTTATAAAACTTGAATAAAATTAATTAGAATACTTTCTATAAGACTTTTTTTATGGTTAATTTTTATAGTAAAATAAAGAATTTAGACAGGCATACAAAAGAAGTATTTCTAAAATTGTCTCCAACGATTGTAGTTCAAATTATAGGGGTATTAGCCAGATTAATTACAAGTATTATTCTTGGAAGAATTCTTGGACCAGCTGGTTTAGGGGAAGTTAATTTAATTAACCAAATTATCACCATTGTAATGGTGGTATCCATGTTTGGAATGGATCATGTTTTAGTAAAAAAAATAGCGATAGGCCACTCTAACAATAATTTTAATTCAATTGGGAATACAATATTCACAGCATTATTAGTTAATATATCTATTGCAATTGTATTGACAGTTTTAGGAGTTTTAGGTTCGGGGTTTATAGCTTCTTTTTTTAATAATACAAAACTTCAAATACCAATAATTATTGGTTTTATTATTATTGTTCCTCAAACAATTGGAAGCGTATTTGTTTCTGGAATTAATGGATATAGAAAGATATGGCAGAGCAGGTTATTTAAAGACTTTTCAACTTCATTAATTGTTTTATTAGGTATTGGTTTGTGCCTTTTTTTCGATCTAGAAATAACCTTAATAAAGATAATTCTACTATATACAATAGGTCGTTTAATAACTTTTATAGTTGCAACAATATATTGGAAGACTCTTTATGGACCTATTTTTGTCCGAAAGTTTGTCGATAAAAAAATGTTTAAAATGGCTTTACCCTTATTTTTTGTTTCTGCGACAACCTTGCTTGCTTCCTCAGTAGATATATTAATGTTAGGTTGGTTAAGTGATATTTCAAAAGTTGGTTTTTACACCGTAGCTTCAAGATTAGTTTTGTTTGTTGCTATTTTTTTACAAATTACAAATGCTGCACTTTCACCCAAGATAGCAACTTTTTATGCTAATAATCAATTAAAGGAAATGAGTATAATGGTAAAGCAAGTAACATTTTTGCTTATGATTATTGGTTTAATCTCTACATTATTATTCTTATTATTTGGAAAGTCTCTTTTAGGGTTTTGGGGCAGCGAGTTTTCAGGGGCTTATATTTGTTTGATAATTTTGTGTTTTGGTCAGTTCATAAATATTTCAACAGGTTGTTCAGGAGTACTATTGATTATGTGTGGATACGAGAAAATTTTTAGTTATATATCTGGTTCTTTTTTAACACTAAATATTGTTTTAAATTATTTTTTAATAGTTAGATATAACGAAGTTGGTGCAGCTATCGCTACAACATTAACAATTGTTGGAGAAAATATTACTAGAGTTATTGTTGCAAAACAAAAAACAGGAGTTTTAACAATACCAATAGGTTTATGGAGCAAAAAGTGATTTCTCATAATTCAAAAATTGATAAGAAATGCAAATAACAGCTGTAATTGTTACTTATGCAGATAGATTTAATCTACTGAAACAGGTTATTAGCGCTTGTTTTAAAAATGGTGTTTCTAATATTGTAGTCGTAGATAATGACTCTCATAAAAATAGTAAAAATCAACTCAAGGCCCTGTTAGAAAAAAATAAAGATAAAATAACAGTAGTTTGGAATACAACGAACCTAGGTTCAGCAAAAGCATATAAGCAAGGCTTACAGGAAGTAAAAAGTAAAGACAATTGTGAATATATTTGGTTATTAGATGATGATAATAAACCAAAAGAAAAAGCTTTAGAAATTTTAAAAAATTATTGGGAGAAAAAACCAAAAAATGTTGTTGCTTTATTGTCATTTAGACCAGATCGAGAACAATACAAACAAGCAATATTAGAAAATAACCCTAATTTAGTTTTGGGAAGGAAAAATAGTTTTTCAGGGTTTCATCTAAACCAAAAATTATCTAAATTTTTTTCTCAAAAAGCACTTCTTGATAAGACAAAAGTTATTGGTGAAATTGCTTATGCTCCCTATGGAGGACTCTTTTTTCATAAAACCATTGTTGATGAAATTGGATATCCAAATGAAGATTATTTTTTATATTCAGATGATCATGATTGGAGTTATCGAATAACGATGGCAAATAAAAAAATTTATTTAGTATCGAATAGTGTTATTGAAGACATAGATACCTCTTGGGGTTTAATTAATAAAAAAAGCACCATTTTTACAAAAATAAAAAAAGCTCCAGCCATAAGAGTATACTACAATGTTAGAAATCGAATGTTATTCGAAAAGAACTACCTTGTAAGTAATAACGTTAGTTATATAATTAACAAATTTACGTTTACTTTTATTTTATTTTGTTTTTGTTTTAGGAGTGAAAATTTTAAGGTTTTTAAGAAAGCCGTTAATGATGCTGACAATAATAATTTGGTAAGGTTTTAATGAAAATAGCAATTATAAACACATTATATGCACCAAACAAAGTGGGTGGAGCAGAAAAATCTGTGCAAACTTTAGCAGAAAATTTTTCTGATTTAGGTAATGAGGTTATTGTAATATGTCTTGGCAAAGAAGATGCTAATTATAAGTTAAATGGAGTAATTATCCATGCCGTTAAAATTAAAAATGATTTTTGGCCATTTGAAATTAATAATAAAAATTCTTTTCATAAACTAATATGGCATTTAAAAGACGCAAGTAATAATAAGTATAATGATTTTTTACACCATCTATTTCTTGATTATAAGCCTGATGTTTTACTTACTAATAATATTAGTGGCTTTTCTACAAAAGTTTGGAGAATAGCTTCTAATCTGAATATAAAAATTGTACATACTCTCAGAGATTATTATTTACAGTGTCCAAAATCAACAAAATTTAAGAACGGTTTAAACTGCTCTAATTTATGTAATGATTGTAATTTTCTTTCAATACCAAAGAAAAAAGATTCTTCCAAAGTAAATTATTTAATAGGGATTAGTAATTATATTCTAAGTGATCATATTGATAAAGGATATTTTAAGGGAGTTCAAAATGAAGTAATATTTAATGGTTTTGAAACTCACAAAAAAAGTATAAATAGTAGAGAAGTTGCCAATGTATTTGGTTTTATTGGACAAGTAAATAAAACCAAAGGAATTGAATTAATTCTTGAGAGCTTTTCTAATCTATCTGAATCTTCATGGAAACTTTTAATAGCTGGGACTGTTGATGAAAAATATTTAAAACACTTAAATAAAATAAATAATAGTATTCAAATAGAATATTTAGGATACATGGATAGTTCTAAGTTTTTTGAAATGATAGATGTTTTAATAGTTCCGTCTTTATGGAATGAGCCTTTTGGACGAGTAGTAATAGAATCAATATTACATAGTAAGCCAGTAATTGCAAGCAATATGGGTGGGATTCCAGAACTTTTAATTAATAATAAGCAATTTATTTTTAGACCCAAAGTAAAAGAATTAAGAACTTTAATTCAAAAAATTATATTGAATTCAAATTTTTTAGATGAATTCAAATTTGAAAAAACATATCTAGAAAAATTTAATATTAAAAATACTGTTCAACAGTATTTAGAACTTTTTAATAAAATAATTAAAAATTAGTTTATGAAAGTGAAATTAAATAAATTTTTCTATTGGTCTATTTTATTTCAAGTTTTGGCGACACAAGGTGTATTGTCATTTATTATTTTTAAATTCTTGGGCAATTGGGAAATTAAAAAACTTCTTCACCCAATCTCCTTTTTTTTAGTAGTGATGGTTTTTATAGTACAATCCTCAAAAAAAATTAAAATAACTATTTTAGACATTCTTTTTTTTGGCTATTTTCTTGTTTTGTTAGTTGTTATGTTTATCAATATTAATAATTTAGAAAGCGCGTATATCGTTTTTCGAGAGGTATACTTTGTATTTATATTAGTATTTATTTTTAGTCAGGTTGAGATACGTCAAGAGCAATGGGATAAAGTATTGAATTTAATTTTTTATTTTTTGATTTTGAATTCAGTTTTTATATTGCTTACAAACTACTTAGGGCCAGAAAAATATATGAGGATGATCACCGGAAGATATCAGTGGGGAATAGATCCAGAGTTTAAATTTAAAATATCTAATTTTTATAAATTTTGGAGGTCTCCTGCCTTAATAGGTGATGCGGCTTCAGTAGGTTATTTTAGTGTTATAGGCTATCTTTTAATGGATCAAAATAAGAAGTTTAAAAACAAAAAATATATAGCATTATTTCCTTTGATTTTTTCTTTTGTAAGAAGCGCTTATTTGGTGTTTTTTATATACGAATTTTTAAAATTCTTCACAAAAAAGAAGAATCTTAAAATTTTAGTTTTAATTTTTAAAATAGGGGTACCTTTATTATTAATACTTGGATTTGTTCTGTCTAAATACGATATTTTGTCTTTGGAGTCTTTACAGCATAGATTTTATCTTTGGGAAAATAACACAGAAATAGACTATAATTCTTTTTTTGGAGGCGCAATTGGAGATGTAGGGGGCGGTGCAAGAGGTCAAGGCTTTATATCTACAATTGATAGTTATTGGCTATTTATGTTATTTTCATCGGGGATAATTGGTATCAGTTTAACAATTTTATTTATGTATGAAAAAAGCATAAAAACAAATAAGTTCTTATTTATTTTACTTTCGTTTTTATTCGCAGGTTTTTTTGTAAGTCTTACACAGAGTTTGGTTTTTCTCGCACTTTTTCCATTACTTTTTATTAGATTAAAAAAACAAACTTTAACGACATGAAAGGCCAATTAAAAAGTATTTTTATTTATTTAACCTTTATGCTTGGTTGTTTCCCTATTCTTACTTTTGTAATGAGAAGTGTTTTTACAATAGTCTGGAGTTTATTTGGGATATATATATTTATTTCACAAAAAAAGAAACTTAATCTGAGTTTAGATATTTTAATATTTACTCTACCTTATCTATTAATTGTATTATCTCTTTTCTATTCAACAAACAAAGAATATGGATTAGGAGTATTAATACAAATGCTGTCTTTTTTAATCTTCCCAATAATTTTTTATTTAAATAGAGGTTTTTTTTCAAAAAAAAAGATTTATAAAATTTTAGATTTTTTTTCTTTTTCAGTTTTAATTTTAGTACTATTTCAAGTAATACAGGTGTTACTTAATTTTGATTTTGTCTCATCTGCAATAACTTTACAAGAAATCAAATCAAATGGATACCTCAGTTTAAACGAAATATCTGAAGATAAAATAGATCAAATAAAGTTAAGAAGATTTCGAAACTTCATTATTAAAATTTCAAATACACACACAACGTATCAAGGACTTTGGATTTCTTTATCAATCTTTTATCTTGGATTAAAGTCATTTGCTTCAGAAAAAACAATTGTAAAAATTATTAATATAGTTGTCATTTCAATTTTTATTTTATGGTTTTATTTAATTTCTGCAAGAATGCCTTTTATAGCCCTTGTTTTTTCTTTGATTTTAATTATTCTATTTTTTTATAAATCTTCATTAAAGAAAAAAGTATCACTATTACTAATTCCACTTTTTATTTTAGTAGCTCTATTGTCGTTTAAGAATCCTTTTTCCATTAGAGTCAAAGAGTATTATAATACTGGTTTTTCTCTACTGGGTGAAAATTCAGGAGCAAATAAGTTCAATTCCTCTAATGTAAGAAATGGAGTCTATTATTGCGATTTGAAATTAATAAAAGAGGCTCCTTTTTTTGGAGTTGGTCTAGGAGATGTTCAAGATAGCTTAGATGATTGCTATCAAGATTATATTAATTCAAAAGTTTATAAGTGGCATATTTATAACACTCATAATCAGTACGCTTTTTTTTGGATAGCATCGGGTGTTTTAGGTTTCATATCATTTCTATCCTTAATATTTATCAACTTTTTTAATTCCGTCAAGAAAAAAAATATACTTTTATTTTACCTCACAAGCATTTCGATGATTGTATTTTTCTCGGAAAACCTTTTGCAAAGATCAGATGGGGTTTTTTTTTATTGCTTTTTTATTAGTTTGTTATTTTTTAATAATTTAAAAAAATAAGATATTAAATTTCCAAACTAATAATTGAAATTAATTTTTTTGCAGACGTATCCCAGCTAAATCTAGCAATGTTTTTGTAGCCTTTTTTTACCAGCTCCTCTCTTTTCTCTTTATTTTTAATTAGAAATTCAAGTTTGTTTTTTATACTTTCTATAGATTCGGGTTCACAATACTCAACAGAATCGAGGTATACTTCTGGTAATGAAGTTTTGTTAGAAACGATACATGGACAACCACAAGCTTGAGCTTCAAGGGGAGGTATTCCAAAGCCTTCAAATAATGAAGCATATACGAAAATAGAAGCACGATTGTAAAGCTCATTTAAATCATCATCGCTTAAATAGCCTGTAAAGATGATATTTTCATTAATAGATTCGTTGGTTATGTTTATTTTGGAAAAAGACTTTGCTTTTGCTCCCACAAAATATAATTTATATTCGGAGTCTAATTGTTGATATGCATTAATTATGCGATTAAAATTTTTTCTTGGGTCAAGTGAAGAAACTGCTAAAATTATCTTTTCTCTGTCCAAGCTTAAATTTTTAAAATGATTACCCTTGGCGCAGTATATAATTTCGATATTTTTTATATTAAAATGACTCTCGATATCTTTTTTCACATAATTACTTACGGTTATAACTCTAAGAGCATTTCTTGCTGAAATTGGGACAAAAATATTATATGCCTTTTGAAATAGGTAAGAGAAATTTTTAGGATAATATTTAAAGGCTAAGTCATGTATATAAGTTATTTTATTTTTATAGTATACAGGACCAATACCTCCAAAATTAATAAGAATTGGGTTGTTATTGTTTTTTAAAAAATTAACTAAATCTATTTGCTCCCATAAGTGACCTTTAAAGTTCCCAAATTGGTGAATTTTTAAGAAATTTAATTTTTCTTTGTTTATTAATTCTCCTTTCGGAGCAACTAGTATTATTCTTTTTTCTTTTATTGATTCAGGGAACCTTTTACAGATTTCAATCGCATACCTTTGAACTCCAGTAATTTTTTGGGTAAGAAATCGAGCATTTATTACAATCATTTTATGGAAACATATTAGTTATTCAAAAATAATCTAACTATTCTAAATTAAGTCAGTCATTTTTTTTTTTTTTTAAATTATTTAATTGGAACTTTTTAATATCCTCTTAAATTATTATTTTCACAATCACGATTAATATAATTTTTAAAAGCAAAAAGTTTTTTTTGAATTATAACGAATGTCAGTCAGCTAAGTATTTATATATGAAAGTAGCAATAATTCATTATTGGTTTATCACAAGAAGAGGAGGTGAGAAAGTAGTGGAAACTCTTTTAAAACTGTATCCTAATGCAGATATTTATACGTTGTTTTATGATGAAAATAAATATGGAGATTATTTGAACGGTCATAGAGTCTATACTTCAAAATATAATACTCCTTTTTTTAGAAAACACTATCAAAAATTATTTCCATTATATCCCATGGTATTAAAATCATTAAGGTTGAGAGATGATTATGATTTAATTATTTCATCAGAATCTGGTCCAGCTAAAGGAATTGAAATTAAAAACAATGCTAAACATGTTTGTTATATTCACAGTCCAATGAGATATTGTTGGGGTTTTACTAATGAGTATTTAGAATCGATCAATATATTTCTGAGACCTTTAGCTAAATATTTTTTTGGAAGATTAAAAAAATGGGATGAGACGACAATTAATAATGTCGATTTATATATTGCAAATTCAAAAAATGTAGCAAAAAGAGTTCAAAAATTTTACAACAGAGAGGCAAAAGTGATTTATCCTCCAATTGCAAGTAATTTATATGAAAAACCATTAGAGGTTATAAAAAGTAAAGATTATTTTTTAAGTTTTGGTGCAATAACTCCTTACAAAAAAATTGATCTACTCGTCGATTGTTTTAACAAAAACGGAAACAAATTAATTATTATTGGTAATGGGTCAGAAAAAGAGAAATTACAAAAGAAAGCAAAATCAAATATTCAATTTAAAGGTTTTTTAGATTCCAAAGAACTAGAAGGGATTATCAGGTACTCAAAAGCACTTTTATTCCCTGGGGAAGAAGATTTTGGAATGATTCCTCTTGAAGTTATGACCTACGGAGTTCCTGTAATTGCGTATAATAAAGGAGGAGCTTTAGAGACGGTAGTTGAAAATAAAATAAAAGTTTCAGAATCTTCAGGAATCTTTTTTAACCAACAAAATATTGAAGCTCTTCAACAAGCCATTAATAGTTTTAATATAATTGAAAAGAAATTCAATTCTTCTTGGATAAGAAAACATGCAGAAAACTTTCAAGAGAGTAAGTTTTTGCAAAGTTTTAGCGAAACAATTGACAAACTAATACAAAAATAGCAGGTTTCAAGAAAAGATATTTTATATTAAGCTTGCGCTATAAATTATTTATTAATACCAATTTATCTTTAGTTATAACAAATTGGATTAATGATGTTTTAGTTTAAAAATTAGTTTTTAATAAACAAATAAATAGATAAACAGCATTAACAAATCACTACAAAAAACTTTTTTATAATTGATAAAATGATTTAGAAAGTTTAACGTTAATAGGATATATTTACTGTATTAAAAACTAAACTTGAAAAAAAGATATTCTTATTTAATAAAGCCGCTACAAATAATTACAGATGTATTATTTATTAATACTATTGTTTATTTTATTTATGATCCCCAATTTCTTAACAGTTCTTTTCTTTCCTATATTTCTATTTTTTGGATAGTAACCTCTTATATTTTAGGGTTTTATAAAGTTTACAGATACACAAGTATCTTTAAAATCATAAGTCTTTTATGTAAGCAATTCTTTATTTTTACTCTTGGATACTTTACCTATTTTGCTGTTTTTAGAGAGGGAGTTGTCGTACATAATCAGTTTATTATTTTATCGACGATACTTATAAGTATTTCTACTGTGAAATTCTTATGGCTAATATTGATCAAAAATTACAGATCTCAGGGTAAAAATTACAGAACTACAATTGTTATTGGCTTTGATGACTCGTCAAAAAACATCATAAACATATTTAAAACTAAAGCGAATTTAGGCTATAAATATTTAGGTTTTTTCTCTAATAAAACCAACAAAAACAAAGAGTACTTAGGGAAATTAGAAAATGTTTTTAAGTATGCTTCTGAAAACAAAGTTGATGAGATGTATTGTTCATTAACTTCTTTAAGTAAAGATCAGATCGTGGGAATAAATAAGTTTGCAATCAATAAAAAAATTGTTTTAAAGTTGATTCCAAACTCAAATGATTTGTATAGCAAAAAACAAAAAACAGAGTATTATGATGATGGTTTACTCGTTTTAAATGTAGATAAACTTCCTTTCGAGTTTGCCGAAAATTTTTATATTAAAAGAATTTTTGACATTGCTTTCTCTTTGTCGATATGTGTTTTTCTTCTTTCTTGGTTGGCACCTATTCTTTGGATATTGGTTAAACTAGAATCGAAAGGGCCATTGCTTTTTAAACAAAAAAGAGAGGGAATAAACGGAAAAGAATTTGTTTGTTACAAATTTAGGTCAATGAGAATTAATATGTTAGCAGACAAAGTCCATGCTACCAAAAATGACTTTAGAGTTACAAAAATTGGGGCTTTTTTACGAAAAACTAGTATGGATGAACTTCCTCAATTTGTAAACGTTTTATTAGGAGATATGAGTGTTGTTGGTCCCAGACCTCATTTAGAGAGTTTGTCCTTAGAGTATCAAAAAGAAGTAGATGATTACTTAAAAAGACATATTGTAAAACCAGGAATAACAGGTTTGGCGCAAGTAAGTGGTTACCGAGGTGAAATAAAAAACCAATCAGATATAAAGAATAGAATACGGTTTGATATTTTTTATATTGAAAATTGGTCTTTTTATTTAGATATAAAAATTATTATAAAAACTATTTTTAATGTTTTTAAAGGTGAAGAAAAGGCATACTAATAATGATAACAGCTTCCATTGTATTGTATAATGAAAATATTGAGACTCTCAAAAAAACAGTCCATTCTTTTTTAGAGACTCCAATTGAAAAGAAGCTCTATTTAATAGACAATTCATCACAAAATAAAATCCAAAATTACTTTAAGCATCCAGAAATTGAATATATTTTTGTCGGTGGAAATATAGGTTTTGGCGCGGGTCACAACCTTATTTTAGATAAAATTAATTCAGATTTTCATTTAATTTTAAACCCAGACATTGAATTTTCTTCTGAGATCATTCCTACTTTAACAAATGAGCTTACAAGTAGGCCTGAAGTATCTTTTGTAACTCCAAAAGTAGTTTACCCCAATAAAGAACTGCAGTATGTTTGCAGGAAATATCCTACTTTTTTTGATTTGATCAATAGAAAATTATTTTTTTTGAATAGCTTCATTCACAAAAATGAATACAGAAATAAAGATTTAGAAAAACCATTTTATCCAGCATTTATTCATGGATGTTTTATGCTTTTTAAAACGGAAGACTTCAAAAAAATAAAAGGGTTTGACACTCGTTATTTTTTATACATGGAAGACGCAGATATTTGTAGGAAAATAGATGCTACAGGTAAAAAGAAACTTTATTATCCTTATAAAGAAATTACACACCTTCACCGCAGAGGCTCATCAAAAAGTATAAAATTGTTTTTAATACATGTTTCTTCAGCAATTAAATATTTTTTAAAGTGGGGATTCTAATTTCCTTAATTATTTAAAATATATTTGCACCAACAACACAACACCACACAAATGAATATTCTTATTTTAGGTTCAGGAGGTAGAGAGCACGCTTTTGCTTTAAAATTATCTCAAAGTAACAAAATCAATCAACTTTTTGTAGCTCCTGGAAACGCAGGAACCCATCAAATTGCTAAAAATATTGCCATAGACCCTACAGATTTTATAGCAGTAAAAGAAACCGTGTTGGGCAATGATATTAAAATGGTTGTAGTAGGGCCAGAAGCACCCTTAGTCGCAGGAGTTCATGATTTCTTTTTAGCGGATAATGACTTGAAAAATATTCCAGTTATTGGCCCTAAAAAAGACGGTGCTTTGTTAGAAGGAAGTAAAGATTTTTCGAAACAATTCATGCAAAAACATGGAGTTCCTACAGCAAGGTATCAATCATTTACCAAAGAAAACCTACAAGAAGGTTTTGCTTTTTTAGAGACCTTAGCACCCCCATTTGTTTTAAAAGCAGATGGTCTAGCAGGAGGAAAAGGCGTTCTAATTTTAAATTCTTTACAGGAAGCAAAAATAGAATTGGAAGAAATGGTCTCCAATAAAAAGTTTGGAGAGGCTTCTACTACTGTGGTTATTGAAGAGTTTTTAAAAGGAATCGAATTGTCTGTTTTTGTATTAACAGACGGGAAGAACTATAAAATATTACCCTCAGCAAAAGATTATAAGAGAATAGGCGAAGGAGATACTGGCTTAAATACCGGTGGAATGGGAGCCATATCACCTGTTCCTTTTGCAGACGATGCTTTTTTAGATAAAGTAGAAGAATTGGTGGTTAAACCCACAATTTCCGGCTTACAAAAAGACGGAATAGATTACAGAGGCTTTATTTTTATTGGATTGATGAATGACAACGGGAATCCTTCTGTTGTTGAATATAACGTGCGGATGGGTGATCCAGAAACAGAAGTTGTATTGCCTAGAATTGCCTCAGATTTATTTGATTTATTTGAGGGAGTTGCTCATCAAAATTTAGATCAAAAATCATTTCAGGTAACCCCAAAAACAGCAACCACTATAATGTTGGTGGCTGGAGGATATCCAGAAGCATATGAAAAACACAAAGAAATTACAGGTATAGAAAACGTTACTGAGTCTACTGTTTTTCATGCAGGGACGACTACCAAAGAGAACAAAGTGGTTTCCAACGGAGGAAGAGTAATGGCGGTTACTTCATTTGGAGATACCATAGAAGAAGCTTTAAAAAAATCATACAAGAGTATTGACCTTATTCATTTTGATAAAATGAATTATAGAAAAGACATTGGTTTTGATCTAACATAATGGAAAAAAAAGTAATTGTAGCACCGTTGCATTGGGGATTAGGTCATGCTTCCCGTTGTGTGCCAATTATTAATTCGCTCCTAGAAAACAACTATACACCTATAATCGCTTCCGACGGCAATGCCTTGCAATTTTTAAAGCAAGAATTTCCTAGTTTAGAAAGTTTTGAACTTCCGTCTTACCAAATTTCTTACGGGAGCAATTTGAAATTAAAAATTCTCTTTCAACTTCCTACAATTATAAATTCTATATGCAAAGAAAAGAGGATTATTAATGATTTTATTCTTAAAAATAAAGAAGTTGTTGGGCTCATTTCTGACAATAGATTTGGCGTAAGAAGCCGTTTCCTTCCTTCAATTTATATAACGCATCAAATTAACGTTTTGTCGGGGATTACTACTTTTCTTAGTAGTTTTTTTCATAGAATTTTCATTAGAAAATTTGACGAATGCTGGGTGCCAGATACCCCAAAATCTGATTTTTCAGGGGTATTATCTTTAACAACCAAAAAACTAAATATAAAATTCATTGGTATTTTGAGTAGGTTTCAAAAAGAGGTGCTAGAAGAAAAAACAGATCTTTTAGTTTTAATCTCTGGACCTGAACCCAACAGAACGTTGTTAGAAACGAAACTTATTGCTGAATTTAAAAACACCTCAAAAAAGATTGTTTTTGTTTTAGGGAAAGTCGAAGAAAAACAAAAAAAATGGACCTCTGGGAACAGTACTTTTTATAATTATTTGCTATCAAGTCAGCTTCAAACTATCATCAATTCAAGTAAAATAATTATTTCAAGATCTGGCTATTCCTCTATTATGGATTTGGCTGTTTTAGGTAAAAAAGTTTTTTTTATTCCAACAGAAAATCAACCTGAACAGGAGTATTTAGCAACCTATTTAAAAAGAAAAGGGATGGCTCCTTTTTCTACAATAGCTAATTTTTCTGAAGAAAAATTAATAGAAGTTCAAAGAAATAAAGGGTTAACAACCAAGAAAACTCTTTTTAATCCTAATTTATTTCGCCTTTTCGAGCGTAAATGAAAATTCAGAACCTTCTCCATAGGTGCTCTTTAATAAAATAGTTTCATTGTGCGCTTCAATAATGTGTTTTACAATAGACAGTCCCAGTCCTGAGCCTCCTTGTTCTCTCGACCTACTCTGGTCTACTCTATAAAACCGTTCGAAAAGGCGAGAAAGGTGGTGTTGTTTAATTCCTTCTCCATTGTCTATGATTTTAGTGACAAATTTGTGCTCATTGTAACTATCAATAGCGACGATCGTGGTTCCATTTGGTTTTCCGTATTTGATAGAGTTTACAATCAAATTAATTAAAACCTGTTCGATTTTTTTTACATCTCCTTTTACAAAAACTGGAAATTCATACACTTTATCAAATTGTAAGGTCAAATTTCTTTTTTTTGCTTTCATTTCAAATAAATCAAAGACATTTTGAACCAACTCGAGCATATTAAAAACCTCTATATCTGGTTTCATTCCGTCATTTTCTAATTTTGAAATCATGTCCAAATCTTTGATAACAGCAACTAATCTCTCTACTCCTTTATTTGCTCTTTCAAGATATTTTGTTCTGACCTCTGTATCATTAACAGCTCCCTCTATTAGAGTTAAAATATACCCTTGAACCGTAAATAAAGGGGTCTTAAGCTCATGCGCCACATTTCCTAAAAAATCTCTCCTAAACGAATCTCTTTCTGTTAAATCCTTAATCTCAAGTAGTTTTCCGTCTACGAATTTCTTCATTTTTTTGGAAAGTTTCTCAATGTCAGTCGTTACAGAGTCACTTTTTAAATCATTAACGTCCAATACAGAAACATCTTCATATATTTTTCTTAAGCGTCTGTATATAAAATGCTCTGCTCTATATTGAATGATAAAAAAAGAAATAATGAAGAGCACAATTGCAGAAAAAACCACCGAAAGAATTCCTAAATATTCAATTATAAAGTAGTAAGATACCGCTGCGATTGCTACAGAAAGAATCGTTAAATAAAATGCAGACCACAGCGCGTATGAGTAGGTTCTTTTTAATTTCATAAAAAATAAATCTATTTATCTTCACCTTCTAAAACAAACTTGTAACCAACACCTTTTACAGTTTTAAAATGATCGTCGCCTATTTTTTCTCTCAGTTTTCGAATGTGCACATCAATAGTTCTCCCCCCTACAACCACTTCATTTCCCCAAACAGTATCTAGAATAACGTCTCTTTTAAAAACTTTTCCAGGTCTGGATGTTAATAATGAAAACAACTCAAATTCTTTTTTTGGCAGAGCAACTTTTTCTCCAGCCTTGTATACAACATATTCGTCTCTGTCTATGACAATATCTCCAATTTTAAAAGTATCTTTATTTTCCTCATTAGTTTTTAGCCTTCTCAATAACGATTTTATTTTACTCACCAGGACCTTTGGTTTGACAGGCTTGGTGATATAATCATCGGCACCAGATTCAAAACCTGCTACTTGAGAGTAGTCTTCTCCTCTTGCAGTTAAAAAAGAAATGATCACGTTTTCTAAAGAGCTAATTTTCCTGATTTTTTCACAAGCTTCAATACCGTCCATTTCTGGCATCATGATATCTAGTAAAATTAAATGAGGAATATTTTTTTTAGCAGATTTTATTGCTTCTTGTCCGTTATTAGCTGTAAAGATCTGATACCCTTCGTTTCTTAAATTATATCCAACAATTTCTAAAATGTCAGGTTCATCATCGACCAATAAAATCTTTATATCGTTTTTATTCATAAATCTTTTGTAAAGTTACGTTTCAAAAATAATAATTTAAACTCACAACATATATTTAATTACCACGATATTTATGTAGTTAACAATTGTTTAATACTAAATTAACAAATACATATAATACTATACCTAAATAACTATAAATTTCTTATTTATTTAATAATTATACTTTAACATTAAATTAATAGTAATGAAACATTCATTTTTAAAAAAATTTCGTAATTTGTATAATGATAAAATTATTAACTTAAAATATTTATCATATGAAAAAAAATTACATTTTAACTTTATTAATTACACTGTGCCTTACTGTCGCTTCTTATGGGCAAGTAATTTTAGCTGAAGGATTTTCCTATGCAGACGGAAGTCTTGTTGGTAATGGTGATTGGGCAAATGAAAGTGGAGCAGAAGGTGACTTTTTAATTTCATCAGGTAAAGCTGTAGTTCAGCACGGTTCTCCTAGTGAAGACGTGAAAATTGCATTTGATTCAGGTACAGGTGATATTTATGCTAGTTTTGATTTCTCTGTTGATGACCTGGGAGAAGTTTATAGTGGTTCAGATAAAGAGTATTTTGCTCACTTAGATTTTAAGGCAAGAATCGATATTGTTCCTGCTCCAAATGGTGGAGATTTCACTGTAGGAATTTCATCAACGTCAAGCACAGCTGAAGCTACGTGGACAAATGATTTAACATTTGGTCAAACATACAGAGCTGTTGTAAAATTTAATCAATTAACAGGAGAAGCAAAATTATGGATAAACCCAAACTCGTCATCAGATTTATCTATTTCTGGTTCAGAATCTGGTGCTGCAACCATTGAAAACTTTGACCTTAGACAATCAGATTCGTCAAAAAACGAAACTGTTAGGGTTGATGATTTAATGATTGGTAAAACTTTTAATGATGTTTTGGTTTTTCAATCTTCAACTGCCTCCCTAAAAAACAATGCGATCATTGGTTTTGCAACCTACCCAAATCCGGTTTCTGACGGAGTTTTAAATATTTCATCTGCGAGTACTTCAGTAAAAAATCTTACGATCTTTAATCTTTTAGGAAAACAAGTACTTTCCTCACGTTTTTCAGGAGTAAATAAAAACATTGATGTTTCTTCAATCAACGCAGGAATGTATATTCTTAAAGTTACGGAAGAAGGGAAAACTGCTACCAAAAAATTAATCATTCGATAATTGTTTAGTTTTTTATAAAATAGAAAGCTCCAAATTAATTTTTGGACCTTTTTTAGTATCTTTCCTTTAAAAAAAGAAAACCCCTACTGCAATGAACTTGAATTTAAGAATAAACGATCTCCTTTTTCTGGATATTGAAACTGTGCCTCAAAAAGAATTTTGGTCAGAAGTTCCAGAAACTACAAAAAAATTATTTGCCCAGAAAACAGCCTACCAACGCAAAGAAAACGTTTCCTCAGAAGCCTTTTATGAACGCGCGGGTATTTGGGCAGAATTTGGAAAAATAATCTGTATTTCGGTGGGGTATTTTGTTGAGCTAGGAGATAAAAAGCAACTTCGATTGAGGTCTTTTTTTGGTGATGACGAGCACAAAATTTTAACTGATTTTAAAGTATTATTGGAAACTCATTTCACAAAAAAGAGCCACGTTTTGTGTGCACACAATGGCAAGGAATTCGATTTTCCTTTTATTGCCAGAAGAATGATTGTGCATCACATAGCACTTCCGAAAAAGTTAAATCTATTTGGCAAAAAACCTTGGGAAGTTCCTCATTTAGACACCCTAGAAATGTGGAAATTTGGAGACTACAAGCAGTATACCTCTTTGAAATTATTAACGGCTATTTTAGGGGTTCCGTCACCAAAAGATGACATTGATGGTAGTGAAGTAGCTGAGGTTTATTACAAGGAAAAAAACATGCAACGAATTGTGAGCTATTGTGAAAAAGACACCATTGCCGTAGCGCAAGTTTTATTGCGGTTTCACAATTTAGAATTATTGACAGAGAAAAATATTGTTTTTGTAGATTAAGACTCAAGTTTCATCGAAAGCTCGAACCAACGTTCCTCTTTTTGTTCCAAGCTCGCAATTGTTTTTTGTAATTCTTCAGATTTTTTTGCGATGTCATCAGCTTCAATTTCTACATTTAAAAACTGGGTTTCAATCGCAACTTTTCTTTTTTGAAGCCTTTCGATGTCTGCTTCTAATGCGCCAAATTCTCTTTTTTCATTAAAACTCAACAAGTTTTTATTATTTTTTTGTTTCGTTTTTTGCACTGTATTTTCTTTTTTTACCTCCTTTGGAGACGAGCTATCATAGGCTCTAAAATCTGAATAATTTCCGGGAAAATTCTCTACGATCCCCTCTCCTCTAAAAACAAACAAGGCATCTACGATTTTATCCATAAAATAGCGATCGTGAGAGACAACCAATAGATTTCCGGGGTAATCTAACAAGAAATTTTCCAACACATTTAGCGTTACTACATCTAAATCGTTTGTAGGTTCATCCAAAATCAAAAAATTTGGATTTTGTATTAAAACAGCACATAAATACAGTCGTTTTTGTTCTCCTCCAGAGAGTTTTTCAACAAAATCGTATTGTTTTTTCTTGTCAAATAAAAAGCGTTCTAATAATTGTGATGCAGAAATTTTTCTTCCTTTGGAAAGCGGAATAAATTCTCCAAATTCTTTGACAACTTCAATTACTTTTTGACCCTCTTTTATCTCAATTCCAGCCTGTGTATAATACCCATATTTTACAGTTTCACCCAAAATAACTTTACCAGCATCTAAAGGTGCTTTTTCGGTAATGATATTTAAAAAGGAAGATTTTCCAGTTCCGTTTTTACCAATAATTCCTAGGCGCTCCCCACGTTTAAATACATAATCAAAACCTTCTAGAATTTTTTTATCTCCAAATGACTTGTATACTTTATGAAGCTCAAGAATCTTACTTCCCAAACGCTCCATATTAATTTCTAATTGAATATGATGGTCTTTTCTTCGTTGATGCGCCTTTTCTTTAATTTCATAGAAATCATCTGTTCTAGATTTCGATTTTGTGGTTCTCGCTTTGGGTTGCTTTCGCATCCATTCCAATTCTTTCTTAAATAAACTCTTCGCTTTCCCTAAATTGGTGGCTTCTAGCGCTAAACGTTCCTCTTTATTCTGAAGATAGTAGGAGTAATTTCCTTTGTATTTATAGATCTTGCCTTCATCTAACTCTAGAATTTCATTGCATACTCGCTCTAAAAAATAACGGTCGTGCGTTACCATAAATAAGGTAATTTTTTCTTTAGCAAAGAAAGCTTCTAGCCATTCAATCATTTCTAAGTCTAAGTGGTTTGTTGGTTCATCTAGAATTAGTAAGTCCGGTTTGTTAATTAAAACAATGGCTAAAGAAAGTCTTTTTCTTTGTCCTCCTGAAAGCGATCCAACTTTTAACGTTAAATCTTCTAGTTTTAATTTTGATAAAATTTGTCTGTATTGCGTTTCAAAATCCCATGCATTGTATTGCTCCATTAATTCAAATGCTGTCTGATATGCATCTGCATCTTCAGGATTTTTTAAGGCTTTTTCATATTGATTAACGATGGAGAGAATTTTATTATCTGTCGCAAAAATCGTTTCTTCAATTGTAAGCTCAGGATCAATAGCATCTTTTTGTGCTAGATACGCCACTGTAATTCCTTTTCTACAAACAACTTGCCCGTTGTCTGGAAGGTCTAAACCTGCTATAATGTTTAAAATAGATGTTTTCCCGCTTCCATTTTTAGCTACAAAAGCAATTTTTTGATCTTTGTTAATTCCAAAAGAGATGTTTTCAAACAAGACACGCTCTCCATATGATTTAGAAATATTTTCTACAGATAAATAATTCACAAATTTTATTTTTTTACAAAGAAACAAAAAACCCAAGTGTTAACTTGGGTTTTTAACGGTATTTAATTTTTTTGGGGGTATAAATTAAAGTA
>Ga0209094_1000455_pt1 | contig 30344 bp, 17 predicted proteins | sample COGITO_mtgs_1004_2_FD_184790 | JGI IMG/M metagenome (GOLD analysis project Ga0209094, IMG submission 184790) | Pelagic marine microbial communities from North Sea - COGITO_mtgs_100430 (SPAdes) (version 2) | ecosystem: Environmental > Aquatic > Marine > Epipelagic ... | reverse complement strand
TTTAAAGAATACATTAAGAATGAAATAGTTGAAATATTGTCTGAGGTTTCTGATGCTGATGCAGATGCTCAAAAAGAGTATAATGCTGAATTAGAAAAAACTATTGCATTATCTAAAGAAGCAGGCCTAGCTGAAGATATAGACGATGATGATATGGAACCTACTGCTAAAGATATCAATAACAAGGATTCCGTTGCTAAAATAGCTACCAAATTATCTGCTAATGATAAAGAAATGAAGACAGTAGTTAATAAATGGAAAAAATCCGAAGGTGCTGAAAAAGAAGAGTTTTTAAAACGATTAAAAGCTTTAACTAAAATTAAAAAAGAACTTGAAGGACTTCTTTAAAAATATCCAAAATGTACTTATTGTAGTATTAGTTATAATCATCCTTTTTACGAGGGCCTGTAGTGGGGATAAAAATAACCAAACAATACCCGACCCTATTATTATTACTAAAACCATAACTAAATGGGATACGTTAAAAATTGATAGTTTAGTGTATGTTCCCAAGTGGAGAACTAAAGTTACCACAGTACACGATACTATTCTAGCTGACATTGATACTGCAGAAATTCTAAAAGATTATTATTCTACTTATGTCTATACAGATACATTAAGTTTAGATTCATTAGGAAGTATTGTTATAAGCGATACTATAAGTAAAAACTCAATATTATTTAGAGATGTTCAATCCAACATATTCATCCCAACAACTACAGTTACTAATACTGTTTACCTCTACAAAAGGGAATTTTTCGGAGGTATTTCGGTAGGTAGTACTCCAACAGCTATTCAAAACTTAAATGGTGAGTTATTATTTGTAAATAAAAAAAGACAATCATATGGTGTAGGTGTAGGAATAAATAATAGTTTTACCCCAATATATACATTTCGCATGTATTGGAAAATAGGAAAATAATGCCAGATTTAAAATCGATAATAAGACAAGAATATCTTAAATGTGCTCAAGACCCAGTACATTTTATGAAAAAATACTGTAATATTCAACACCCACAACGCGGTAGAGTATTATTTAATTTATTCCCATTTCAGGAAAAAACATTGCATTTAATGCAAGAAAATCCTTACTCGATTATATTAAAATCCCGTCAGTTAGGTATATCAACTTTATCCGCAGGTTATTCATTATGGATGATGTTATTTCAAAAGGATAAAAATATTCTTTGTATTGCAACTAAGCAAGAAACAGCTCGTAACATGGTTACAAAGGTAAAATTCATGTATGATAATTTACCTTCTTGGCTTAAAATACCTGCTGATGAAAATAACAAATTATCACTTCGGTTAAATAATGGCTCCCAAATTAAAGCAACATCCGCAAGTAGTGATGCTGGTAGATCAGAAGCCGTTTCATTGTTGTTAATTGATGAGGCTGCTTTTATTGAACAAATTGGTGAAATTTGGGCTTCAGCTCAACAAACATTAGCAACTGGTGGTGGCGCTATTGTATTATCAACCCCTTATGGTACTGGTAATTGGTTTCACAAAACATGGGTATCAGCTGAAAATAATGAAAATGATTTTATCCCCATTAAATTACCTTGGTATGTCCATCCTGAACGTGATCAAACATGGAGAGATAGACAAGATGAATTATTAGGTGATCCTAGAATGGCAGCACAAGAATGTGATTGTGATTTTAGTACATCTGGTGATGTGGTATTTTATTCAGAATGGATTGAATTTCTAAAAGAATCAACAATACAAGATCCTTTAGAACGTAGAGGTGTAGACCAAAACTTATGGGTATGGGAAGCAGCTGATTACTCTAGAGAATATATGATTACGGCTGACGTCGCTCGAGGTGATGGAAAGGATTTTTCAACGGCCCATGTAATTGATATTCAAACAAATACACAAGTTGCTGAATATAGAGGTCAAATGTCACCTAAAGAATTTGGTTATTTTTTAGTTGGGTTAGGAGCAGAATATAATAATGCTTTATTAGCTGTAGAAAATGCTTCTATTGGTTGGGCAGCTTTAGATTCAATTATTGAACGAGGTTATTCAAATCTATATCATTCACCAAAATCTGACCAATTAACAGCAGATTCTTATTTAAAAGTATTTGAAGGTAATAGCGATATGACTCCTGGATTTACAATGTCAATGAGATCAAGACCATTGGTAGTAAATAAATTTAGAGAATATGTTGGTGATAGATCAGTAACAATTCGTTCAAAACGTCTATTAGAAGAAATGAAAGTATTCATTTGGAGAAATGGTCGACCAGAAGCACAATCCGGATACAATGATGATTTAGTAATGGCTTTTGGTATAGGAATGTATTTAAGAGATACATCACTCAAATTCCAACAACATTCTCATGATATGACTAGAGCTACCCTAGGAAGTATGAATAAAAATACGTATGTTGGGGCATACGGAACAAAAAGTGGAACAAACCCATATGAAATTGATAATCCATATGGTGGAAAAGAGAACATTAAATGGCTCCTCTAAATATTTATAGGATATAATAATATATAAAATGGCAGATACTAAATTATTTACACGATTACAACGCTTATTCTCCTCTGATGTAATCATCAGAAATCAAGGAGGTAACCAACTTAAGGTAATGGACGTTGATTCGATCCAAAAATCTGGAGATATTGCAACAAACTCCTTAATGGATAAATACAACCGTATCTATTCACCTTCATCAACTTCATTGTTTGGTCAACAGCTAAATATGAATTACCAATACATGCGTACATTCATATACTCAGATTATGATGTAATGGATAATGACGCTATTGTTGCTTCAGCACTTGATATTATTGCTGATGAATGTACATTAAAAAATGATATGGGTGAGGTGCTTCAAATTAGAAGTAGTGATGATAATATTCAAAAAATATTATATAACCTATTTTATGACGTATTAAATATTGAATTTAATTTATGGTCATGGATTCGCCAAATGAACAAATATGGTGATTTTTTCCTTAAATTAGAAATTGCTGAAAAATTTGGTGTTTATAATGTAATACCTTATACAGCATACCATATTGAAAGACAAGAAGCATACGATCAAGAAAATCCAAGTACTATTAGATTTAAATACTCCCCAGAAGGAGTATATTCAGGTGGTTCAGGATATTATGGTGTTCCAAATACATATCAAGAAAACGATGATGCTATTTATTTCGATAATTACGAAATGGCTCACTTCCGTTTATTAACGGATGTTAATTTCTTACCTTATGGTCGCTCATATATTGAACCAGCTCGTAGGATTTATAAGCAATACGCATTGATGGAAGATGCTATGTTAATCCATAGAATATCTCGTAGTCCAGATCGTCGTACATTCTATATTAATGTTGGTTCTATCCCACCAAATGAAGTAGAAAATTTCATGCAGAAAACAATTTCTACAATGAAACGTACTCCATTAATAGATCCACAAAATGGAGAGTATAACCAAAAATATAACATGCAAAACCTAATGGAAGATTTTTATATTCCAATTAGAGGTAATGATACATCAACTAAAATAGAAACACAACCCGGGTTGACATATGATGGTATTCAAGATGTTGAGTATTTAAGAGACAAATTATTTGCTGCTCTTAAAGTACCTAAAGCGTTTATGGGTTATGAAAAAGATTTAACTGGTAAAGCTACATTAGCTGCTGAGGATATACGTTTTGCTCGTACTATTGATCGTATCCAACGTATTGTACTCTCAGAACTATACAAGATAGCATTGGTGCATTTATATACACAAGGTTACACTGAAGAATCATTAACTAACTTCGAATTAAGTTTAACAACACCTTCTATCATATATGATCAAGAAAAAATTGCATTATTAACTCAAAAAGTAGATTTAGCTAATTCAATGATGGAATCAAAATTATTCCCATCGGATTGGATTTATGAAAATGTATTCCACTTTAGCGTTGATCAATATGATGAGTATAGAGATTTAATTGTACAAGACCAAAAACGTAAATTCCGTGTTACTCAAATTGAGGCTGAAGGTAATGATCCATTAGAGACAGGTAAATCATATGGTACGCCACATGATTTAGCATCATTATATGGAACCGGAAGAATGGATTCAGACCCAGCAAATGTTCCTAAAGGATATGATGAGAAAGCTCCATTAGGTCGTCCTGAAGAAAAAGTAACAGATAGAAATACTCAAGATGATAATTTTGGTAAGGATCACTTAGGTGCTAAAGGAATGAAAGATGATGATAATGAATCTGATTCTATAAAACCACAATATAAGGGAGGTTCACCGTTAGCATTACAAGAAAAATTAAAAAATAAGGAATTATTTGAATCTCTTAATAAAAAATTAAGCTTAATAAATGAAGGTGAATCGCTTTTAGATGAAAGCAATATTAAGGAATAAGAATCTTTATATATTTATAACAAAACCTAAGGGAATGAACATTAAACATTCAAAGTATAAAAACACTGGGCTTCTTTTTGAACTACTAGTAAGACAAATTACGGCGGATACTTTATCCGGTAATATTTCAAAAGCGTCCGGAATAATGAAGAAATTCTTTGTAAAATCTGAATTAGGAAAAGAATATAAGTTATACGAAACTATTTCCAAACACAAGAACATATCAGAAGCTAAAGCAGATATGATTTTAACTACAATTATTGAAAGTTCACGATCACTTAATCGTAGTGTTTTAAAAAGACAAAAATATAACTTAATTAAAGAAATATCTAAACATTATAACTTAGAAGAATTTTTTAAAACTAAATTACCAAGTTATAAAACATATGCTTCATTATATACTCTTTTAGAAATATATAATAGCGATGTGTTGTCAAACCCTAATCAAATTATTGATAACAAAGTAACCTTATTAGAATACATGGTTACATCACCTATTGAATCTAAAAAAGTTGAAGCCGATTTAATTCAGGAATTTCAATCATATGATAAAGATGTAAGAATTTTAACTTACAGAGTATTATTAGAAAAATTTAACGATAAATATGGTTCATTAACTAATGACCAGAAAGAAATACTTAGAGAATTTATCAATTCAGTAGATAATACTCCTAAATTAAAGGAATATTATAATAATAAAATATCTTTAATAAAAGAAGAATTAAATATTTTAGCAACTCAAACTCAATCACAAGTAATTAAGATTAAAATTAATGAAGTAGCTAATTTATTACAACCACTAGGCAAAACATCTCATGTTAATGATGATAATTTAATCAATCTTTTACAATATTGTGAATTATTAGAAGAACTAAATAATGTCAATGGATAATATAGAAACTTCAAATATTCTAAAACCTAAAGATATAGACCCTGCTTTACTCAAACGACTTGAGTCTCAGTATGGGCCTATTGATATGGAGAATGATTTTTTTAAAAAAGATTTATCTACATATTATAAAACAACCAAAATCAACCCAGAAACTAATTCTGTTTCTCATGATGTTATTAAATTAGCTTCATTTGGTGATTCATTAAAAAAAATGTCAAGTGCTGTTAAGGCATTAAAACAATTAATGGGTACTAAAGATGCTCAAAATGATGATACTATTAAAGCGGTTGCTAATGAATTAAAAAAAGTATTTAATCAATATAGAACTCATCTTAGAAAAAATTATCCTGACCAATATAACCAGATAAAAAATACCTTAGAGGAAATAAATACTATTGGATCAAACTCTAGTTTTACCTCAGGTACTGAAGGTGAAAATTATGCTACACCATTTGCATTTAATAAAAACAAAAAAGCAGACGGAACTGATAATGATATAATGGTTAAAAAATATGGATACAAATTAGCCCCAGTACAAGAAGGCCCTGGAGCAACATTTGGTCCTGGACCGGCAGCAGGTCCTGATGGAGTAAAAGACAATGTGTATGTTAAAAAATTTAAATACAAATTAGTCCCCCCTCCTCATGATTCAAAAACAATGGATATAGTTGATTTATCTAAAAGTAAAACAACACCATTAAACGAAGCAGATGTTAATGTTGAAGAGTATATTAATAATTTAGGTATTGAAAGCCCAGCATTAAAAAAACATATTACTTCTCGTATCTTAGGATTTGATAAAGTAGAAAGTAAATTAAATGAATTAATTCCATTATTAGCTAAAGCTAAAATTAAAACAATGGATTATTATAAACAAAATCCAGATTTTAAAGTAGTTTATGGTACTGATTTAGCCGTAGATTATTTAGATGATTTAATAGAAATGTTTAAAGACTAATATTTATAACCATGACACTACAACAACAATATAATCTCATTACTGAAGGAAAAGGAGATAAAAATTTCTTTATGAGACAAGCACTAAGACAATTTCCAAATTTTCTTAATGTTAACAATACATTTGAACAAACAACCCATATTCTTAAAAGTAAAAGTATTATTTCTGAAAATATAAGTAATGTTGTTTCTTTACAATCTAATCAATCTTATACAGCAACAAAAGCTTCTTATCAAACAGCATTTGAAAACTTCTTAGCTGAAGAAGTAAAAGCAGAAGTAAAAGAAACTGATAAAGGAGTAGTTGATATGGAAATTAAAGATTATGACTATAAAGATGAAAAAAATATAGATAATCTATATGGACAAGCATTCTTATCAGGATACTATGTTGAGATGGAAGACCCTAAAAATGAAGATAAAACCGTTAAAGAATTAAAAGATATTGTAGCTAAAAATCTAGCTAAAGATATGACATTCTATACTACTAATTCTGCTTTTGGTCTTAAAATTGATGGTTATCAAGATGATGTACCTGGAGCTGGTAAAGTAGTTGAACCTAAAGGTAAATACAAAGAATCAGGATACGGGGATGTAGATAAATACAAAGAATCAGGATATTAATATGAAACAAGTCCTTATAGAAACACAAGCTTTTAATGCTAAACCCGTTAGTTTAACAGAATCAATTGCACCCTCAGGTAACCCATTGGTTGAAGGTATATTAGCGACTGCTGAAGTAAAAAACGGCAATGGTCGTTATTACTCAAAAGATCTATGGGAACGTGAAATAGATAAATATAATGTTTTAGTTAAAGAAAATAGAGCAACAGGTGAATTAGACCACCCAGAATCTTCTATTATTAACTTAAAAAATGTATCTCACATTATTAGAGAAATGTGGTGGGATGGAGACCAAGTAATGGGTAAAATAGAAGTATTACCTACTACAGCAGGAAATATACTAAAAGCATTAATTGAAAATAATGTTCAAGTAGGTGTTTCATCTCGAGGTATGGGCTCCTTAGAAGATAGAAATGGTGTATTAGAAGTACAAGATGATTTTGAATTATTATGTTGGGATTTTGTTTCAACACCTTCTAACCCAGGTTCATATATGCACATGATTAAAGAAGGACAAGAAGTTCCAATAGATAAATACGCAAAAGTAAACACATTATTATCGGAAATACTATGTGCTAATGGCACTTGTCCGGTAATTTAAAATATGCTTCTACCTTAGGAAGACCTATAAAACCTATAGGTATTAAACGCTCTCTGAAAAGGGGGCGTTTTTTCTCTTCCTTTATATATGTATGGGTATAATATGCCATTTCTTATATGGCATCGATAGATAAATTATTTATTACGTTTCGACAATCGTCAACAATAAACGTATTTCCAACAATTAAATTGAGGACAAAAATGGCAACAAATAGAAATTTGTTAAAAGAAGCAATCGCAGATGCTAAAGCAGTTAAAGAAACAGCTATTGCAAATGCAAAAATGGCACTTGAAGAATCATTCGCACCTTATCTAAAAGAAAAGCTATCTGCAAAGTTAGCCGAAATGGATGAAGAGGATGCTTTGGAAGAAGCCGAAATGAAAACTGATGAAGCTAAAGAAGAAGCTAAAGAAGTTAAGAAAATGGATGAAGCAGATGATGCTGAAGGGTACGAAGGCCAAATGGGCAAGAAAAAACTTGGTACTAAAGAAGTAGACGAAGCTGAAGAAATGGACGAAATGGATTTAGATGAATTATTAGCTGAACTCGACAACGAACTAAATGAAGATGCTCGTACAGACGCAGAAGAAGAGGGTTACCTCGACGGTATGAAAGACGAGAAAGAGGACGAAGAAGACAAAGACGAAGATGAAGAAATTGATCTTGAAGATATGTCAGAAGACGACCTTAAATCATTCATTGAAGACGTAATTGCAGACATGGTTAAAGCTGGTGAGTTAGAAGGTGAAATTGAAGCAGACGAAGAAGATGAAGAATCTGATATGGATGTTGATATTGAAGTAGAAGATGAAGAAGAAGTAACTATTGATGAAGGTCTTTTAGATTTCTTGAAAAAGAAAAAAGAAGAAGCTCCTTCAAAAGAATCAGACCCTAATCCAGTTATTGGAGTTGATTACGATGGTAATTATATCCGTAAAGATGGTACTATGGCTGAGAATGCTCGTACAGACGCTGAAGAAGAAGGCTACAAGGACGGTATGAAGGACGAGAAAGAAGATCTTGAAGAAGATGCTCGTACAGACGCTGAAGAAGAAGGCTACAAGGACGGTATGAAGGACGAGAAAGAAGATCTTAAAAAGATGAAAGAAGAAGTAGAAGAGCTAAAATCAGAATTAATGGAAGTTAATATGTTAAATGCTAAACTACTTTACGTTAACAAAATCTTTAGATCTAAAAATTTGAGCGAAAGCCAAAAATCAAAAGTATTAGCTGCATTTGATAAAGCTACCACAGTAACAGAAGTTAAACTAGTCTTTGAAACATTAAGCGAAGGTTTAACCGCGAAAAAGTCTGTTGTTAAAGAAAACTTAGGTAGTGCATCAAGAGCAATGGGTAATGCCCCTAAGAAAAAAATGATTATGGAGGTTGATTCTCAAGTTGAAAGATGGCAAAAACTTGCCGGAATTAAAAAAATGTATAATTAAAATTTAAAACTAAAAACAATGTCACAAGTAAACACATTACTCGAGTCTGCTGCTGGTTCATGGAAGAACCTACAGTCTGACGCTGCTAAATTAGCAGGTAAGTGGTCTAAAACAGGACTACTTGAAGGTCTTGGTGAAGTTGAAAAGAATAATATGTCTTTGATGCTAGAAAACCAAGCAAAACAATTAGTAACAGAAACTAACACTATCGCTACTAACTCATCTTTCACTTCAGGTACTGAAGGTGAAAACTGGGCTGGAATCGCTTTACCATTAGTAAGAAAAGTATTCGGTACTATCGTAGCTAAAGAATTCGTTTCTGTTCAACCAATGAACATGCCATCTGGCCTAGTGTTCTTCTTGGATTTCCAATATGGAAATGCTAAAACTCCTTTTGCTGTAGGTGATTCTTTATATGGTGATCGTAACGCATCGGGTAGATTCCCATTCGCAACTCCGGCTGCTGAAGGTGGTTTATACGGAGCTGGTCGTTTCGCTTACTCAACTAACCAATTTACAGCTTCTGTAGCTACAGCTTCTGTAGTTGTTGCTGCTTCTACTGATTACAAAGATATCGATGTAAATGATGCATACTCTGCTTCATTCGACGCAGGTGAAATTTGGAAAGTAACTGTTGCTGCCCCAGCAAATTCTGATTTGAATGGTGTTGCTGCATTTGTAATATCTTCTTCAGATGTTACTTTAGCAGAAAACCTTCAAGATCTAGCTAGTGTTGCTGCTAATGGTACTGATTTAGAATTCTTTATCACATCATCTACACAACCTACATTCAACCCAGCTTCAGTTTACTACAATCAAACAACTGCTGATGACCGTAGAGGTGATTTCGAAGAAGCTCCTAACCAATTCCCTTCTGCACCTAACTCTTTGAGCCAAACTCAAATTGTTATCCCAGAAATCAATGTTAAAATGCAATCACAAGCTATTACTGCTAAAACCAAGAAATTGAAAGCAGTATGGACGCCAGAATTTGCACAAGATTTAGCTGCATACCAAAACATCGATGCTGAAGCTGAATTAACAAACATCATGAGTGAGTACATTTCAATGGAAATTGATTTAGAAATCTTAGATATGTTAATTTCAGATGCTGCTGCAGGTACTGAGTACTGGACAGCTAAAAACAACGGTGTATGGAATGGTACAGGTTTCGATTTCCCATCAAGTACTTCACAAACTGGTTTCTACAACTCTCAAGGTGAGTGGTTCCAAACTTTAGGTACTAAAATGCAGAAATTGAGCAATAAAATTCACCAATTAACTCTTAGAGGTGGTGCTAACTTTATTGTTACTTCTCCAACAGTAGCTACTATCTTGGAATCAATCCCAGGATTTGCTTCAAATGCTAATGGTGATGCTGCTCAAGGTGAGTACGCATTTGGTGTACAGAAAATTGGTACAATCAATAACCGTTACAAAGTTTACAAAAACCCATATTTCACAAACAACTTAATGTTGATGGGTTACAGAGGTTCTCAATTCTTGGAAACTGGTGCTGTATTTGCTCCATACATTCCATTAATTATGACTCCTCTAGTGTACGATCCAGAAACCTTCACACCACGTAAAGGTTTAATGACTCGTTACGCTAAGAAAATGTTACGTCCTGAATACTACGGTAAAATCTATGTAGCTGGTTTAGATACTATCTAGAATTAGATTTAAGGATTAATATTCTTTATTTAAGGAGCCCTGCGAAAGCAGGGCTCTTTTTTATTATATATTGTATTAGTTTAATATGTATAATCAAATAAGTAATTATATAAGTTTCATTAAATTAAAATAAATTATGCCTTCAAAATCACACACTGATGAAGTATTTAGAGAAAAAAAAGTATTGAAAAATCCTATTAAATTTAAACTCCAATTAAACGAAGAACAAAAATTAGCAAAAGAACAAATATTAAATAATACATTAACAGTTTTAGCTGGATCAGCAGGTTCAGGTAAAACATTATTAGCATGTCAAGTTGCCTTAGATGGTTTATTTAGAAAACAATATGAAAAAGTTATTATAACACGTCCAACAGTATCTAAAGAAGATATTGGTTTCCTACCAGGGGATTTACGTGAAAAAATGGACCCATGGGTTCAACCTATTTATCAAAATATGTTTCTTTTATACGATAAAGTAAAAGTAGAAAAATTTATTGAAGAAGGTAAAATAGAAATTGTACCCGTATCTTTTATGCGAGGCAGAACATTTGTTGATAGTATGGTTATTGTAGACGAAGCCCAAAATGTAACACATGAACAAATGGAAATGATTACTACACGTATTGGTTTACGTAGTAAAATGGTAATTTGTGGTGATGATCATCAAGTTGATTTAAAATCAAAACGTGAATCTGGATTTAGATTTTTATATGCTGCCGCTAGAAAAGTAAAAAATATGGTTTCTATAACACTAAAACAAAACCACAGAGATTCTATTGTAGAAGAATTGATTGAAATATATGAAGAAGCTACTGAACGAGGTATTATGGGTTCATCTGGTACTAGTGGAAGAAAACAAAAATAGTAATTTATTTGCTTTTTTTCAATATTTATAACTAAAAAATATGGCTAATATTCCAATATATAGTGGATCTGTTGATTTTACAGTAGCATCCGCATCTTATTATAATAGTCCCCCAACAGGAAGTTCACCAACCCCTTTTGGATTCTATGATGGAGATACAGACTTTAAAGGTGATGCCAATCGTGTTACTGATTTTTGTGCTCGTAGATTAGGTTATCCTATTGAAAATGTTGAATTACAAGATATTCAATTTTGGGCAGCTTTTGAGGAAGCAGTTACTGTATATGGTAATGAATTATATGCCTTCAAAGTAAGAGATAATATGTTATCTATTGAAGGAGGTGATAATCCTTATAACTCAACAGGCCCTGATATAAACCATTCTATAGTAACACCATCATTTGATAATATAGTTAGATTATCTCTACAATATGGTGAGGAAGCAGGTACTGGTGGAAATGTAGATTGGAAAAGTGGTTCAATAGATTTAGAAGCAGGTATACAAGATTACGATTTAGCCCAATGGGCTGAAAATCAAAATATAACTGGTGGGATAGAAGTAAAACAAGTCTTTTACCAAGATACCCCAGCCGTAAGCGAAATGTATTCTCCATACGCTGGTTTAGGAAGTGGTTTTGGTGGTGCTACAGCATTTGGGTTTGGAGGGTTAGGATATGGTCCTGGAATTAACTTTTTAATGATGCCCTTGAGCTTTGATATGCAAACTATCCAAGCGATTGAAATGTCAAATCAAGTTAGATTATCTAATTATACGTTTCAATTAATCAATAATAAATTAAGAGTATTTCCTATCCCATCATTCCAATACCAATCATCAGGTGCTTTAGTAACAACTGATAATGCATTATTACCATCAATAACAACCCCAACGACAAATTCAACCGATGGAACTTATATTGTTATCCCAACTACAAATGGTGGGGGAACAAACGCTACATTAATAGTAACAGTTGCTAGTAATGTTATTACAAATATAACAGCAACAACAGCTGGTAGTGGATACAACACAGGAGACATACTTACAATACCAGGAGGAGCTTTAGGTAATACTTCAACTTCAGTAATTATTACTTTAGTAAAAGATGATATTACAGATCGTTATATAGGTAACCCTGCTAAGTTATGGTTTAATTATATAGAATTAGATGCTAGAACAAACGCAGCCGTAACTGATGCTCCTAGTAAAATAACAAATGAATCAAACGCTCCTTATAATAACCCAATATATGCACAAATAAATTCAGTTGGTAGAAGTTGGATATTTGAATATACATTAGCTATTGTAAAAGAAACATTAGGATATGTTAGAGGTAAATATGCTACTGTTCCCATCCCAGGAGCTGAAGTAACATTAAATCAAAGTGATCTATTATCAGCAGCAACAGCAGAAAAAAATGCTTTAATTGAAAGATTAAGAACATACTTTAATGAAACTTCACGTCAAGCATTACTTGAAAGAAGACAAGCAGAATCAGTAGCACGTGTTGCTGAAATAAATAATGTACCAATGACAATTTTTATAGGTTAATATGGCATTATACGGCGAAGCAAGAGATATTAGTTTCTTTAGAAACATTAACCGCGAATTGATTAGTAATATCATTTCTGAGGAATGTGTATATTACAAATATATGGTTAAAGAAACAAAAGTAAATATGTACGGAGAAGCTGCTGAAGGTAGATACTTTGCTGACCCGGTAATATTATCCTGTTTAATTGAACGTAGTGAACAAGAATTTCCTGAAAGTGATATGGGTGTTGATTTTTCATGGTCTGTTACTTTTAAATTTTTAAGAGATGATTTGTTAAATAAAATGGATTATGATTTTAATTATGATTTTGAATTTTCAAATGTGTATGGAGCTAATTTAGTACCTGAAGTGGGTGATATTATTATGTATCAAAATGGATATTATGAAGTAGATAATACTAATTCAAATCAACTCTTTAGAGGCTTAAACCCAGATTATCCATTTAATGATGATGATGGAAATAATCCATTATCAGCCCCAGGAGAATTTAATTTAGGAAATTTCGGTTCATCTATATCGGTAATATGTGAAACACATTACGTACCAGCAGATAGAGTTAATATTAAATTAGCAAGATTATAATGGCAGAAAGAAAACCAGTACCAAAAACACAAAGACAAATTAGTGAAGACCAACACGTTGCTTATGATAGGGCAGCAGGTAATCCTAATTCAGCTGATGATACCTTTAATAGAGGTACTAAAACATCATGGTCTGGAGATAATGTAAAGCCATTTTCTGTTGGTATTCAAGATATAGACGAATCTATATTTTATTATTTTGAAAATGTAATCAAACCTACAGTAATACAAAATGGCGAACGCTTACCCGTTCCTATCATATATGGTTCTCCTGAAAAATGGAAATCAATGCAAAAGGATGGTTATTACAGAGATTTAAAGGGTAAAATAATGGCCCCTTTAATTATGTTTAAGCGCAATACTATTACTAAAAATAGAAGTATTGCCAATAAATTGGATGCAAATCAACCAAATTTATTTACTGTATCTACTAAAAAATATGATAAAAGAAATGCATATGATCAATTTGCTGTATTAAACAACAGAATACCACAAAAACAATTTTATGCATCTGCTGTCCCTGATTATGTTACAGTAACATATTCATGTACTCTTTTTACTTATTATGTAGAACAACTAAATGGTTTAGTAGAAGCAATACAATATGCTTCGGATGCTTATTGGGGTAATCCTGAAAGGTATCAATTTAAAGCAATGATTGATTCATTTGCTTTTCAAACAGAATTAGTTAAAAATGATGAACGCATAGTTCGTAGCACATTTGATATAACTCTTAATGGATATATAATCCCAGAGGTAATTCAACGTGATTTAAATGGTATAAAAAAATACACTGAAAAAACAAAACTTATTTTCTCATTAGAAACAGAAATGGGTCCTGAATTTTATGATGGTATTGTAAATGGTGATAGAGTAGAAACAACTAAAAAAGTAATTAGTTCTTATGTTACCCCTCTACCTTCAGGAAATAACGAATTTTCAGACGCATTTGATAAAGGATTTTCATAATTAATAATATATAATAATGGCACAACAAAACAAAACAACATTACAATCAAACATCAATACTGATTTAGCAGATAATAATACAGGTGCTATTGGTGCAGGTGACGTTAGAAATAACATGATTAATCTAACAGACAGTTTACCATTTCTTTCGGGATCGATTAATGGTTTTTCCGATATAAATTTATTTAAAGAAAATGTATTTGTAGGTTATAATAACATCCCATCAGGTGCAGCGGAAAAATTAGTAACACTTTCCGTTACTCAATCATCTGCAGATACAACGGCTGCAGTTAGTATTGATGGTGAATTTAGATTAATTAATGAAGATGGTACTATAACTCATCTAAATTATAATAATACTAGTACTAATTATATAAGAGGTAAAGTAATTATGAGTAATCTTCCTACCTCCGAACCAACTACACCAGGGGAATTATGGTTATCTGGATCCGCAGGGTCTAATTCAAAATTTCTCTGTGTAAGAGATTAATTAAATAAAATATTATCATATTTATATAGGATAAACACTATAACATGGCTAACGTTAGATTCTTAGATCAAGTCCCAGTAACTGCATTTGCACAAACCGCTGCTATTTCAGGCAGGGTTCCTCGTTTTTTATATGCAGGCCAGACTTTAATTGTAAAGGAAAATGATCAACTTTATGGGTTTGATTTTTTTAATTTCGGTTTAGTAATAATAGAATCAGGATCGGCAGTAATAGTGGGTAATCAAACATTTTACTCAGATGGTCTCCTTCAAATAGCAACAATATTAACAAACGAAGGTACTATTGAAAACAATGGAGTATTAATAAATGCAGAAGAAAGTAATTTCTAATAAAAGTATATAATATTTATAACTAAAATAGTATAACACGTGGCTCAAATAAATCAACAATCAACCCCATCCGGAAGTATAACAAATCCAGCATCTGGATCTGTAGCACTTTTTTCCGAACCAACTGACCTAGGTCGTTTATATATTAAAGACTATCAGGGTAATGTATATCCCGCAGTCTCCGGTTCCGGAGGAGGTGGTAGTGGTTTAATCCCAATACAATATACTGGTTCAGCAGTAGGTACAGCATCAACACTTAACTTTGCTGGTACAGCAGTCGATAGTGTTGATATAGCAGCAGGTGTAGCTAGTATAACAATTTCAGGTGGTGCAAGTTCATCAGGTACGTCTGGTGAATCAGGAGCTACAGGTACCTCAGGAACAAGTGGAGCTGCAGGTGCAGTAGGTACTTCAGGTACTTCAGGTGCCGATGGAGCTGCAGGTGCAGTAGGTACTTCAGGTACTTCAGGTGCCGATGGAGCGGCAGGTGCTGTAGGTACTTCAGGTACTTCAGGAGAAACAGGTGCTCAAGGTAATCCAGGTTCAAGCGGTACTTCAGGTGCTGATGGAGCAATAGGTACTTCAGGTACATCAGGTGATTCAGGTTCATCAGGAACAAGTGGAGAAACAGGTGCTGCAGGTAACCCAGGTACTTCAGGAACAAGTGGAGCAAATGGAGCAATAGGTACTTCAGGTACTTCAGGAGAAACAGGTGCTCAAGGTAATCCAGGTTCAAGCGGTACATCAGGTAATTCAGGTTCATCAGGAACAAGCGGAGAAACAGGTGCTCAAGGTAATCCAGGTTCAAGCGGTACTTCAGGTGCTGCTGGTATTCAAGGTAATCCAGGTACTTCAGGAACAAGTGGAGCGGCCGGTGCAGTAGGTACTTCAGGAACAAGTGGAGAAGTAGGTGCTCAAGGTAATCCAGGTACCTCAGGAACAAGTGGAGCTGCCGGTGCAGTAGGTACTTCAGGAACAAGTGGAGAAGTAGGTGCTCAAGGTAATCCAGGTTCAAGTGGTACTTCAGGTGCTAATGGTGCTGTAGGTACTTCAGGTACTTCAGGAGAAGTAGGTGCTCAAGGTAATCCAGGTTCAAGCGGTACTTCAGGTGCTGCTGGTATTCAAGGTAATCCAGGTACTTCGGGAACAAGTGGAGCCGCAGGTGCAATAGGTACTTCAGGTACTTCAGGAGAAGTAGGTGCTCAAGGTAACCCAGGTTCATCAGGTACTTCAGGAGCTAATGGAGCAATAGGTACTTCAGGAACAAGTGGAGCCAATGGCGCTATAGGTACTTCAGGTACATCAGGTGATTCAGGTTCATCAGGAACAAGCGGAGAAACAGGTGCTCAAGGTAACCCAGGTAGTTCAGGAACAAGTGGAGCGGCAGGTACTTCAGGTACTTCAGCTGCTGGTGGAGGTGGTACTCCATATACTAATGTAGTTAGATACGAAGTAACAAGTGGTTCAGATAAAGCACAATTAATGTCTGCTGGTAATACTATTAGTGGATTAAGTTGGTCTCGTTCATCAACAACAATTTCAATTACTTCAACAGCTCATGGTTTAACAACAGGCGATTATGTAGTTGTAAGAAACATGGGTGATACTGATTATGTATATAGTACTATTAGTAATGTATCTACAAACTCATTTGATATTACAAATGCTGTAAATTCAGGAGATACAAGTGGAACAGCAGGTGTTTATATACCAGCATTTGATGTAACAGCAGTTAGTGAAACAGCTTTAACTATTGAAGCACCAAGTGCAGGAAATTGTCAATTATTATCTATTCAAGTGTTTATTAATTCATCAGATACAGGTACAATAACAGTTACCTTACCTTCTAATGCTTTAGAAAATGGTGCTGGTAAAAATAGTGCTTTAGATAATAGAAACCCACCTCAAGCTTTCTTCTATAATGTTGGTGGTTCTCAATCATCTGCAATAAATGCAGGTGGTGTTAGTTTTAGTATGAGTGGTAATCATAATGTATATACATTAGCTGGAGGTTTAGATTTATTTGGTTCATTATTGTATACATTACATTTCTAAAAGAAAAAAAAATAAAATTATTTTTAAAAGCCCCAATTTGGGGCTTTTTTTTATCATATTTATATTAGAATATTCAAATTGATCATAACATACTAGTATAAAATGGCAAGACAACTTTTTTATGGGAAGCTATCAAACGCTTCACCAATAGGTAATGGAAGTAATTCATATATTAGGGTAAGATTTGATGCAACAACAGCATCAACAACCCTAACAAATGTAACTGATGTAGGGGGAGTATATCTAGGATTAGACTTCGTACGTGTAGGACAAATGCTAGTAGAATCATCAGCATTCCCTACAGGAGTAACAATTACAGCTGTAGATACAGTATTAAATACTATTACAGTAGCTTCCCTTCCAGCAACTAATGAAACTCAAGGATTAGCTCGTATATCACCAGCAGTTGGAGATTATTATATACCATCTTCATCTATATTTGATCCTCAAGGATTAGTCAATTTTAATGATATTACAGGTAGTGAAGATTCAGATTATAACTCGGCACTATCCCCAGAGTATGCTATTTTAGGACAAGCCGCAAATTCTTCAGACATTACTATTAATGGTAGATTTCATAAATATTCAATAGAAGAAGTATATTATAGGTCATCAAATGGGGTTGAAGGTTCTATTTACATAACTTGGGATGAAAAAGGCACAGAAGCAGATTCAGGAGATACCTTATTCCCAGGTACAAATCAAACAATAGCTGTTGTTGCTCTTTCAGATAATGAAAGTTTAGCACCAATGTTTAAATCCAATTTTAGTGGATTTACAGATTTAAATACAGGTCAAGAATTTGCTGCTTATCAAATTGAAGTTCAAAATTTCCTAGATGATTTAACACAAACGGATATATATTACACCGGTTCGTTAGTGTCTAAAAATAATGCTGATATTAATTTCACAGGTTCCGGTGTTGAAGTAACAACATCAGGATCAGACGGAGTTTTAGTAAATATAACTGGTGGAGGTGGTGATCCTTTCCCATATACTGGTTCAGCAATAATTTCAGGCAGTTTAGAAGTAACAGGTAGTTTTAATGTAGATACTTTACCTGTACAAGATATAGTAAATGTAGTAACATACGATCCTGTTACAGGAACACTAGGATATGTAGCGGCTACATCAGGTACATCAGGACAAGCTGGTTCTTCAGGTACAACCGGACAATCAGGTACATCAGGAACAAATGGTGCTGATGGGCAAAGCGGAGTTGCAGGTACTTCAGGTACTTCAGGAGACTCAGGTACAATAGGTACATCAGGTGCTGATGGTACTTCAGGTACAAGTGGTATAGATGGTTCCTCAGGTACAACAGGTGCTGCGGGTGAATCAGGTGCTGATGGTACTTCAGGTACAAGTGGTGAAAATGGTTCAACAGGTACTTCAGGTGCAGATGGACAATCAGGAGATTCAGGTACTTCAGGTACAAGTGGAGACTCAGGTACAGTAGGTACATCAGGTGTTGATGGTACTTCAGGTACAACAGGTATAGCAGGTACTTCAGGTGAAGATGGTTCATCAGGCACTTCAGGTGCAGCTGGCACTTCAGGTGAAGATGGTTCAACAGGTACTTCAGGTAACAATGGACAATCAGGAGATTCAGGTACATCAGGTACTTCAGGAGACTCAGGTACAGTAGGTACATCAGGTGTTGATGGAACTGCGGGTACAAGCGGTATAGATGGTTCATCTGGTACTTCAGGAGATGCAGGACAATCAGGTGCTACAGGAACTTCAGGTACAAGCGGTGAAGATGGTTCAACAGGTACTTCAGGTAACAATGGACAATCAGGAGATTCAGGTACTTCAGGTACAAGTGGAGACTCAGGTACAGTAGGTACAAGTGGAGTTGATGGTACCTCAGGTACAACAGGTGCCGCCGGCACTTCAGGAGATGATGGCACATCAGGAACTTCAGGTGCAGCTGGCACTTCAGGTGAAGATGGTTCATCAGGTACTTCAGGTAATAATGGACAATCAGGAGATTCAGGTACTTCAGGTACAAGTGGAGACTCAGGTACAATTGGTACTTCAGGAGTAGATGGTACTTCAGGCACAACAGGTGCCTCAGGCACTTCAGGAGATGATGGTACATCAGGAACTTCAGGTGAATCAGGTACTTCAGGTACAACTGGTTCTAGTGGTACAACAGGTGAAGCTGGTGATGATGGTATTAGTGGATTTAGTGGTACATCAGGTACTACAGGTAGTGCTGGTACATCAGGTGAAACAGGTACTTCAGGAGATAGTGCTTCAAGCGGAACAAGTGGTTCTTCAGGTTCATCAGGAACAACAGGTAATGCAGGACAATCAGGAGATTCAGGTACATCAGGTACTTCAGGAGACTCAGGTACAGTAGGTACAAGTGGAGTTGATGGTACTTCAGGTACAAGTGGTATAGATGGTTCATCAGGTACATCGGGAGATGCAGGTGAATCAGGAGCTGATGGTACTTCAGGTACTTCAGGTGAGAATGGTTCAACAGGTACTTCAGGTGCAGATGGACAATCAGGAAATACAGGTACTTCAGGTACAAGTGGTTCTTCAGGTACAATAGGTACAACTGGGGTTGCTGGTACAAGTGGTGATAGTGCCACTTCAGGTACAACAGGTAGTTCAGGTTCAGCAGGTGCTGATGGAGTTGCAGGCTCATCAGGAGTTAGTGCAACATCAGGTACTACAGGTTCATCAGGTACAAGCGGTGAAAATGGAGTTGCAGCAACTAGTGGCGAATCAGGTACATCAGGTTCAACAGGTTCAAGTGGTACAGCAGGAGATGCAGGTGCTTCAGCAGAAAGTAATACAAGTGGTACAAGTGGTACTTCAGGTTCAACAGGTACTACTGGAAATGCAGGACAAAGTGGTGAAAACGCTACAAGTGGAACTAGCGGTTCTTCAGGTACAATAGGTACAAGTGGAGTTGCAGGTACAAGCGGTGAAAGTGCTACAAGCGGAACAACAGGTTCATCAGGTTCAAATGGAGCCGATGGAATTGCAGGTATTTCAGGTGAATCAAGTACTTCAGGAACAACAGGTAGCTCAGGTTCAGCAGGTGCTGATGGAGTTGCAGGCACTTCAGGTGAATCCGGTACTTCAGGCACAACAGGTAGTGCAGGTACATCAGGAAATAATGGAGTTGCTGGTGAAAGTGGAGATAGTGCTACATCAGGAACCTCAGGTTCAAGTGGTTCAACAGGTACTATTGGAAACGCAGGACAATCAGGAAATTCAGGTACATCAGGTACTTCAGGTAGCTCAGGTACAATAGGTACTTCAGGAGTAGCAGGTACAAGTGGTGAAAGTGCTACAAGTGGAACAACAGGTTCATCAGGTTCAAACGGAGCAGATGGAGTTGCAGGAACAAGTGGTGAATCAAGTACTTCAGGAACAACAGGTTCTTCAGGTACTTCAGGTGAAACTGGAATAGCAGCAACTAGTGGCGAATCAGGTACTTCAGGTACAACAGGTAGTGCCGGTACCGCTGGTAATTCAGGAGATAGTGCTTCAAGTGGAACTAGTGGTACTAGTGGCTCAACTGGCACTTCAGGTAACGCTGGACAAAGTGCATTAAGTGCAACATCAGGAACATCAGGTTCCTCAGGTACCGTAGGTACAACAGGAGTTGCAGGAACTAGTGGAGATAGTGCTACAAGTGGTTCATCAGGAACTAGTGGTTCTACAGGTTCTAGTGGTACCGCAGGAGACGCAGGTGCTTCAGCTTTAAGTGCTACTAGTGGAACTAGTGGTTCTACAGGTTCTAGTGGTACAGCAGGAGATGCAGGTGCTTCAGCAGAAAGTAATACAAGTGGTACAAGCGGTTCAAGCGGTTCAAATGGTACTGCAGGTAACGCTGGACAAAGTGCATTAAGTGCTACTTCCGGAACTTCAGGAAGTTCAGGTACAATAGGTACAACAGGAGTAGCAGGTACAAGTGGTGATAGTGCAACTAGTGGAACAACAGGCTCATCAGGTACAAGTGGTGAAGAAGGAGTTGCAGGTACCTCAGGAGTTAGTGCAACATCAGGTACAACAGGTTCATCCGGAACTTCAGGAGAAAATGGAGTTGCAGCAACTAGTGGCGAATCAGGCACTTCAGGTTCAACAGGTAGTTCAGGTACAGCCGGTGAGTCTGGAGATAGTTCAACAAGTGGTACTTCAGGTTCTAGTGGTTCAACAGGAACAGCAGGTAATGCAGGTGAAAGTGGATTAAGTAATACATCAGGTACAAGTGGTTCAAGTGGTACAATAGGTACTTCAGGAGTTGCAGGTACCTCAGGAGATAGCTCAACATCAGGTTCATCAGGAACCTCAGGTTCTAGTGGTTCAACAGGTACAGCAGGTGATGCTGGAGAAAGCGCTTTAAGTGCAACTTCAGGAACTTCAGGCTCTTCAGGTTCTTCAGGTACAGCAGGAGACGCAGGTGCTTCAGCAGATAGTGCTACTAGTGGAACTTCAGGTAGTTCAGGTAGTACTGGTTCAAATGGTACTGCGGGTAATGCAGGTCAATCAGGATTAAGTGCAACATCAGGAACATCAGGTTCCTCAGGTACCGTAGGTACAACAGGAGTTGCAGGTACTTCAGGAGATAGCGAAACAAGTGGAACAAGTGGTTCAAGTGGATCAACTGGTAGTTCAGGTACAGCAGGAGACGCAGGCGCTTCAGCATTAAGTGCTACTAGTGGAACGAGTGGTTCTTCAGGTTCATCAGGTACAGCAGGAGATGCAGGTGCTTCAGCTTTAAGTAATACATCAGGAACTTCAGGTTCATCTGGTTCAAATGGTACTACAGGTAATGCAGGCCAATCAGCATTAAGTGCTACTAGTGGAACGAGTGGTTCTTCAGGTACAATTGGTACAAGCGGAGTAGCAGGTACAAGCGGAGATAGTGCTACAAGTGGTTCATCAGGAACTTCAGGTAGTTCAGGTTCATCAGGTACAGCAGGTGATGCTGGAGAAAGTGCACTAAGTGCTACAAGTGGAACTTCAGGTTCTAGTGGTTCAACAGGTACATCAGGAGACGCAGGTGCTTCAGCAGATAGTGCTACTAGTGGAACTTCAGGTAGTTCAGGTTCATCAGGTTCAAATGGTACCGCAGGTAACGCTGGTCAATCAGGATTAAGTGCAACTTCAGGTAGTTCAGGTTCTTCAGGTACAATAGGTACTTCAGGAATAGCAGGCACAAGTGGTGATAGTGCTACTTCAGGTACAACAGGTAGCTCAGGTTCAGCAGGTGCTGATGGAATTGCGGGAACAAGTGGTATAAGTGCTACCAGTGGAACAACAGGCTCATCAGGTACAAGTGGTGAAGATGGAATAGCAGCAACTAGTGGTGAATCAGGAACTTCAGGTTCTACAGGTTCTTCAGGTAGTGCTGGTCAATCAGGAAATAGTGAAACAAGTGGAACTAGTGGTTCTTCAGGTTCAACAGGAACGAATGGTAATGCTGGAGAAAGTGGTTTAAGCTCTACTTCAGGAACTTCAGGTTCTTCGGGTACAATAGGTACTTCAGGAGTTGCAGGTACATCAGGAAATAGTGAAACAAGTGGTTCAAGTGGAACAAGCGGTTCAACAGGTAGTTCAGGTACAGCAGGTGAAGCTGGTGCTTCTGCCTTAAGTGAGACAAGTGGTACAAGTGGTTCTAGTGGTTCAAGTGGTACAGCAGGTGAAGCAGGTGCTTCAGCTCTAAGTGCAACTAGTGGAACTTCAGGTTCTTCAGGTTCAAATGGTACAGCAGGTAATGCTGGTCAAAGTGCACTAAGTGCTACGAGTGGAACTAGTGGTTCTTCAGGTACAGTAGGTACTTCAGGAGTTGCTGGAACTAGTGGAGACAGTGCAACATCAGGATCATCAGGTACTTCAGGTTCATCAGGTAGTACGGGTACAAATGGTACATCAGGTGTAGCTGGAACTTCAGGTAATAGTGAAACAAGTGGAACAAGCGGTTCAACAGGTAGTTCAGGTACTGCAGGAGACGCAGGTGCTTCAGCTTTAAGTGCTACATCAGGCACATCTGGATCTAGTGGTTCAAATGGTACAGCAGGTAATGCTGGTCAATCAGCACTAAGTGCAACATCAGGTACTTCAGGTTCTAGTGGTACAATTGGTACTACAGGAGTAGCAGGTACTTCAGGAAATAGTGAAACAAGCGGAACTTCAGGTTCTTCAGGTTCTTCAGGTTCATCAGGTACAGCAGGTGAAGCAGGTGCTTCAGCCTTAAGTGAGACAAGTGGAACAAGTGGTTCTAGTGGTTCATCAGGTACAGCAGGTGATGCTGGAGAAAGTGCATTAAGTGCTACTAGCGGGACTTCAGGTTCTTCAGGTTCTTCAGGATCAAACGGTACATCAGGAAATGCAGGACAAAGTGCATTAAGTTCTACTTCAGGAACTTCAGGTTCATCAGGTACAATTGGTACAAGTGGTGTAGCTGGAACTAGTGGAGATAGTGCAACCGCAGGTTCATCAGGAACTAGTGGTTCATCAGGTTCAACAGGTAGTTCAGGTACTTCAGGTGAAGCAGGTGCTAGTGCTTTAAGTGCTACTAGCGGAACCTCAGGTTCAACAGGATCATCAGGTACAGCAGGAGATGCAGGTGCTTCAGCTTTAAGTAATACATCAGGAACTAGCGGTTCAAGCGGTTCAAATGGTACTGCAGGAAATGCAGGACAAAGTGCATTAAGTGCAACAAGCGGAACTTCAGGAAGTTCAGGTACATTAGGTACTAGTGGTGTAGCAGGTACTTCAGGAGATAGTGCAACATCAGGATCAGCAGGTACTTCAGGATCATCAGGTTCTACAGGTTCAAATGGTACAGCAGGTGAAGCAGGTGCTAGTGCTTTAAGTGCTACTTCAGGAACAAGTGGTTCATCTGGTAGTTCAGGTACTGCTGGAGATGCTGGTGCAAGTGCTTTAAGTGCAACATCAGGTACATCTGGTAGTTCAGGTTCAAACGGTACTGCTGGAAATGCAGGACAAAGTGCACTAAGTGCTACAAGTGGTACTTCAGGTTCTTCAGGTACAATTGGTACAAGTGGAGTTGCTGGTACATCAGGAAATAGTTCAACTTCAGGAACATCAGGTTCTACAGGTTCAACAGGAACGTCTGGTAACGCAGGTGAATCAGGTATTAGTAATACATCAGGTACTTCAGGTACATCAGGTAGTACAGGTTCAAACGGTAGTATAGGTGCTTCAGGTGCTAGTGCAACATCAGGATCAGCAGGTACTTCAGGTTCATCAGGTTCTACAGGTTCAAATGGTACATCAGGAAACGCAGGACAAAGTGGTTTAAGTGCTACATCAGGTACTAGTGGTTCTTCAGGTACAGTAGGTACAAGTGGAGTTGCAGGTACTTCAGGTGCTAGTGCATCTGCAGGTACTTCAGGAACTTCAGGTTCATCAGGTAGTACAGGTTCATCAGGTACAGCAGGTGAAGCAGGAGTAAGTGCTCTAAGTGCCACCAGTGGAACAAGTGGTTCTACAGGTTCATCAGGTACAGCAGGAAATGCAGGTGCTAGCGCATTAAGTGCTACATCAGGAACTAGTGGTTCAAGTGGCTCAAATGGTACTGCTGGAAATGCAGGACAAAGTGCATTAAGTTCAACTTCAGGTACTTCAGGAAGCTCAGGTACAATAGGTACAAGTGGAGTTGCAGGTACGTCAGGAAATAGCGAAACAAGTGGAACATCAGGTTCAACAGGTTCAAGTGGTACTTCAGGAGATGCAGGAGCTTCAGCACTAAGTGCTACTTCAGGTACTTCAGGAAGTTCAGGTTCAAATGGTACTGCTGGAAACGCAGGAGCTTCAGCCTTAAGTGCTACTTCAGGTACATCTGGTAGTTCAGGTTCAACTGGTTCAAACGGTACATCAGGAAACTCAGGACAAAGTGGTTTAAGTGCTACATCAGGTACTAGTGGTTCTTCAGGTACAGTAGGTACATCAGGTGTAGCGGGAACAAGCGGAGATAGTGCAACAGCAGGTTCATCAGGAACTTCAGGTTCATCAGGTAGTACAGGTTCATCAGGTACTGCCGGAGATGCAGGTGCAAGTGCTCTAAGTGCTACTAGTGGAACTTCAGGTTCTACTGGTTCATCAGGTACTGCTGGAGATGCTGGAGCTTCGGCCTTAAGTGCTACCTCAGGTACTTCAGGTTCAAGTGGTTCAAATGGTACCGCTGGAAATGCAGGTCAATCAGCACTAAGTGCTACTTCAGGTACTTCAGGAAGTTCAGGTACAATAGGTACTACAGGAGTTGCAGGTACAAGTGGTAATAGTGAAACAAGTGGAACATCAGGTTCTACAGGTTCATCAGGTACAGCAGGAGATGCTGGAGAAAGTGCATTAAGTAATACAAGTGGAACTTCAGGTTCTAGTGGTTCTAATGGTACAGCAGGAGACGCAGGTGCTTCAGCTTTAAGTGCTACATCGGGAACAAGTGGTTCATCTGGATCATCTGGTTCATCTGGTTCAAATGGTACATCAGGAAATGCAGGACAAAGTGCACTAAGTGCTACAAGTGGAACTAGCGGTTCTTCAGGTACAATTGGTACAAGTGGAGTTGCAGGTACTTCAGGAGATAGTGCAACATCAGGTTCATCAGGAACTAGTGGTTCAAGTGGTTCTACAGGTTCGAATGGTACAGCAGGTGAAGCAGGTGCTTCAGCTCTAAGTGCTACTAGTGGAACATCAGGTTCAACAGGTTCTAGTGGTACTGCAGGAGACGCAGGTGCAAGTGCTTTAAGTGCTACTAGTGGAACAAGTGGTTCAAGTGGTTCAAATGGTACATCAGGTAACGCTGGACAAAGTGCATTAAGTGCAACTTCAGGAACAAGTGGTTCATCGGGTACAATTGGTACTTCTGGAGTTGCAGGTACAAGTGGTAATAGTAAAACAAGCGGAACTTCAGGTTCAACAGGTAGTTCAGGTACAGCAGGAGATGCAGGAGCAAGTGCTCTAAGTAAAACTTCAGGAACAAGTGGTTCAAGTGGTTCAAATGGTACTACAGGAGATGCGGGGGCTAGTGCATTAAGTGCAACTTCAGGAACATCAGGTAGTTCAGGTTCTACAGGTTCAAATGGTACCGCAGGTAATGCAGGACAAAGCGCATTAAGTGCTACTTCCGGAACATCAGGAAGTTCAGGTACAGTAGGTACAACAGGAGTTGCTGGAACTAGTGGAGACAGTGCAACATCAGGTTCATCAGGAACTAGTGGTTCAAGTGGTTCTACAGGTTCGAATGGTACATCTGGGGATGCTGGAATAAGTGCATTAAGTGCTACTAGTGGAACTAGTGGTTCATCAGGTAGTTCAGGTACCGCAGGAGATGCAGGAGCAAGTGCTCTAAGTAAAACTTCAGGTACAAGTGGTTCAAGTGGTTCAAATGGTACTGCTGGAAACGCGGGTCAATCAGCACTAAGTGCTTCAAGTGGAACTTCAGGAAGTTCAGGTACAATAGGTACAAGTGGTGTTGCAGGTACTTCAGGAAATAGTGAAACAAGTGGAACATCAGGTAGTACAGGTTCATCAGGTACCTCAGGAGATGCAGGTGCTTCAGCTTTAAGTAATACATCAGGAACTAGCGGTTCAAGCGGTTCAAATGGTACAGCAGGAGACGCGGGTGCTAGTGCATTAAGTGCTACTAGTGGAACAAGCGGTTCAAGTGGGTCAACAGGTTCAAATGGTACTTCAGGTAACGCAGGACAAAGTGCATTAAGTGCAACAAGCGGAACTTCAGGAAGTTCAGGTACTATAGGTACTTCAGGAGTTGCTGGAACTAGTGGATTAAGTAATATTTCAGGTACAAGTGGGTCAACAGGTTCAAATGGTACATCAGGAGATGCAGGTACTAATGGAACAAGTAATGTCTCAGGTACATCAGGTAGTACAGGTTCAAATGGTACGTCAGGAGATGCAGGTGCTAATGGAACAAGTAATGTTTCAGGTACTTCAGGTTCAACTGGTTCATCAGGTACATCAGGTAATTCAGGTGCTTCAAGAACTAGTGGAACAAGTGGTTCTACAGGTTCGAATGGTACTGCAGGTAATGCAGGACAAAGTGCATTAAGTGCAACAAGCGGAACCTCAGGAAGTTCAGGTACAATAGGTACCTCAGGAGTAGCAGGTACAAGTGGAAATAGTAAAACAAGTGGAACATCAGGTAGTACAGGTTCATCAGGTACATCAGGAGATGCAGGAGCAAGTGCTCTAAGTAAAACTTCAGGTACTTCAGGTTCAAGTGGTTCAAATGGTACTGCTGGAAATGCAGGTGCAAGTGCTTTAAGTGCTACTAGTGGAACAAGTGGTTCATCAGGTTCAACTGGTTCAAATGGTACAGCTGGAAATGCTGGACAAAGTGCATTAAGTGCTACTTCAGGTACTTCAGGTTCATCAGGTACAATAGGTACAAGTGGTGTAAATGGTACTTCAGGAGCTTCAAGAACAAGTGGAACAAGCGGTTCTACAGGTTCAAATGGTACCTCAGGTAATGCTGGTACTGCAGGAATTAGTGCATTGAGTGCTACCTCCGGAACATCAGGTTCATCAGGTAGTTCAGGTACAGCAGGAGATGCAGGAGCAAGTGCTCTAAGTAAAACTTCAGGTACAAGTGGTTCAAGTGGTTCAAATGGTACTGCTGGAAATGCTGGACAAAGTGCTTTAAGTGCAACCTCTGGAACAAGTGGTTCAACAGGTACAATGGGTACAAGTGGTGTAAATGGTACTTCAGGATTATCTAGAGTATCAGGTACATCAGGTAGTACAGGTTCAAATGGTACGTCAGGAGATGCAGGTGCTAACGGAACAAGTAATGTTTCAGGTACAAGTGGATCAACAGGTTCAAATGGTACATCAGGAAACGCAGGTGCTAACGGAACAAGTAATGTTTCAGGTACAAGTGGTTCAAGTGGTTCAAATGGTACATCAGGTAATTCAGGTGCTTCAAGAACTAGTGGAACAAGTGGTTCTACAGGTTCGAATGGTACTGCAGGTAACGCAGGTCAATCAGCACTAAGTGCTACTTCAGGTACTTCAGGAAGTTCAGGTACAATAGGTACAAGTGGTGTAAATGGTACTTCAGGAATAAGTAGAACTTCAGGTACAAGTGGATCAACAGGTACAAATGGTACCTCAGGTAATAATGGTACTTCAGGATTATCTAGAGTATCAGGTACTAGTGGATCAACAGGTAGTTCAGGTACATCAGGTAATAACGGTGCATCAGGTGCTTCAAGAACCAGTGGAACTTCAGGTTCAAGTGGTTCAAATGGTACCGCTGGAAACGCAGGTCAATCAGCACTAAGTGCTACTTCAGGTACTTCAGGAAGTTCAGGTACATTAGGTACAAGTGGGGTAAATGGTACTTCAGGATTATCTAGAGTATCAGGTACATCAGGTAGTACAGGTTCAAATGGTACCTCCGGTGTAAATGGTGGTAATGGATTATCTAGAGTATCAGGCACATCAGGTAGTTCAGGTTCAAATGGTACGTCAGGGAACGCAGGTGCTAACGGAACAAGTAATGTTTCAGGTACAAGTGGATCAACAGGTAGTTCAGGTACATCAGGTAATAATGGTGCATCAGGTGCTTCAAGAACAAGTGGAACAAGTGGTTCTACAGGTTCAACAGGTACAAATGGTAACAATGGTGCCTCTGGAATATCTAGAACTTCAGGAACAAGTGGTTCATCTGGTACTTCAGGTAATAATGGTGTATCAGGTGCTTCAAGAACTAGTGGAACTAGTGGTTCTACAGGTTCAAATGGTACTGCAGGTAACAATGGACAAAGTGCATTAAGTGCAACTAGTGGAACTAGTGGATCATCAGGTACAATAGGTACAAGTGGTGTAGCAGGTACTTCAGGAGTAAGTAGAACATCAGGTGCAAGTGGATCAACAGGTACAAATGGTACCTCAGGTAATAATGGTACTTCAGGATTATCTAGAGTATCAGGTACATCAGGTAGTACAGGTTCAAATGGTACTTCAGGTAACACAGGAGCTAATGGATTAAGTAGACCATCAGGTACATCAGGTAGTTCAGGTTCAAATGGTACCTCTGGAAATAATGGTCAATCAGCACTAAGTGCTTCAAGCGGAACTTCAGGAAGTTCAGGTACAATGGGTACAAGTGGTGTAAATGGTACTTCAGGATTATCTAGAGTATCAGGTACATCAGGTAGTACAGGTTCAAATGGTACCTCAGGTGTTGGTGGAGCTAGTGGAATATCAGGTGGTTCAGGAACATCAGGAACTTCAGGTATAGATGGTACTAGTGGTATATCAGGTAATGTGGGTACAAGCGGTACTTACGTGTCAATTACCGCAGGTAACGGTTTAACTGGTGGTGGTACGTTAAGTACTAATAGAACAGTTAATGTAGGGGCAGGTACGGGTATTACAGTAAATGCTAATGACGTTGCTATAACCTGGACAAACACTAGTAATAATGGTGAAATTGTTAGTTACAACGCCGGTAATGCAAATAGATTATCAGTTGCTAACTATACAGCCCCAGATTTCAATTGGAGTGGTAATTTAATGCCAACTTTAGATTTAATTTATGACATAGGTCGCCCAGGACAATGTTGGAGAGAAGTTTGGGCTCAAGCATTCTTCACGTGTGGTATTCATGAACAAAACTTAGCAGGATCTAATGCAGACGATAATTTTAATTATGCAACTGGTACTGTAATGGTTTGGAAAGATGGAGAATTAGTTCCATGTATAAGTGAAAAAGATCATATGAGAATGGGTGTTATGAAAGAAGGAACAAATATTCCAATTGTACAAGGTGCTGAACCAGTATTAATAGTTGGAGTAGTAAAAGAGGGTGATTATCTTGTTACTTCAGATAAAGTAGGACATGCTAAAGCAATAACGAGAGAAG